>BNJU01001118.1_pt1 | contig 81729 bp, 77 predicted proteins | sample 8539281 | NCBI WGS metagenome assembly BNJU01 (sample SAMD00202456, study PRJDB9452) | human saliva metagenome | isolation source: human saliva | place: Japan | reverse complement strand
ATAGTTATTACATGCATTGCTAAAGGAGAGCTAGACGAGTTTATGTTTCTTATCGGTGAGCAGGTTGTCTGCATACCATCCTCGATAAATACAAAACATCTCCCCACCCTGAGTAGGCTGATCACCACTCACTTTTATTTCCTTTATTTCTGGGACAAAAAGAAGCTGGCTAGGATCGCATAGTCTTGCAAGGTTTGGAAATCTGATGAGAAAGCTCTGTTTCAAAGCATCTTCAACATGAGTTCCACCTCGACAAAAAGTAGCTCTCCAAGAGCCACCAAACATTTCACACCCTTAGGACTTAAAATATGTTAAGTGCTCCGAATATCCAACTACTGGACATAAAGAAGATTTGGTGATCTCTAGAAATATTCTTTTCCCTCATAATAGGTGGAATTATACAGTTACATAAATTAGGGGCTACAATATTGAAGAAGCCTCAGCCACTTCACGAGACTTGATCATGATGAATTTCGAGGTCTCAAAGTTACACCACTACTTGCCAGCTATCTGTCGTTAACCATCATCAGAAGAAATAATGTTCTCAAAATGGTTTATATTAATTCTGGCGGCTTAGACGCCAACTGTATCTCGACACAGTAGAAGCTCCCTAACCGGAGAAGATATAAAGCTTCTCTCATTATAGCTCCTAACTACTTGTTTTCCTTTTAAATAGATTTTACTGTACATAAGCTGTATGGTGTTAGAGGAGCAGTTTTAGCGCCTCTCTATCAGGAAACATCACTGGTCTCTGGCACAGTACGCCCAGGTAAACTCACTACCCATAAAAGAGATAGAGTTATTTCACCACCGTCACTTTGACTTATGTATCGATAAATAAATACCCCGTTTGTTCCTGTACGCCCACATAGCATGTTGTGCTGTAGAGCCGAATTATCCAGTGACTGTATATAATATATTACAGTACTCAACAATGTTGAGAAGATACTTATGTGGAAAAGTGTCAAAGGGATTGTATAACGTGAAGCAAACCGTATGAAATAACTCAGATCAAGAAAAATGATTTTCAGGGTGGTATAAAAATAGAGATATTATTCCAGAGTCCTTGCTCGCCCCATTTGGAGGAGCTGCCTGATGAGGGTATTTTCTGAGAGAACAAATCGGGATTTAACAGTCAGCTTATGATGCCTATTATCGCAGCGATGCCTGTGTCTTTCTATCTACAGTACTGCATAGCTTTGGAGGAAAAACTACAACAAATTATCCGATTATTCACTGAATGATGAAAGATCTATTATCAAAAATCTGTTGGTAGAAATTAAGAAATTTTTAGTTCTGCGGGGACCGAGAAGTTCTTATTGATGATCTGGGAGAATTTATTTTATCCTGATTCTACGACCTGTACTACCTGGGAGGAAAATTCATGAAGGACATATAATTTAATATTAGAATCAAATCATATAGGTAGAAGATGACAGAACTATTTTGTGGAGTCAGACCAAGGCTTTTTACTGGGGAATATGAACATCAGGGATATTCCGGGCACACTTTGCTTCTAGATGTGCAGCAAAATGGAAAACAATGAGTGGTTCTTTGATCTCATCACAAAATTTTTAAAAACACTTGTTTTTAGTTTTCTAGAGTATTTTCATATCATAGGGTGGCATGAAGCTAGCAAAAACTGCAAGATAAGTTATCCATGCTGCATGTAACAAAATGACAGAAAATTGATTGGCATTAATCTGTTGTCAGTATCACAGATAGTCCATATAACACGGAATGGATTTTCTGATTTTTGATATAAAACGGATATGTACAAAGAAAATCTACGGTTCAGGTTCCTTATGGGGTGCGTATAGATAGCTTTGCAGAATTCTAGATTTTATTTAGTGCCGCAAAACGAATTTTGATTGTTTACTATGATTATAGACCTATATACATATCATTTCAGATTACAAACTTAGCTGAGTTCTTTAAAAAGCTACATGCAAAAGAGCAAAAATCTTTTAGATACAACACTATTTTGTTTTAAATCGGCGCGAAGTGATCGATACTTTTATAGAAGAAAATGACATTGAAGTTCGGGTGATGCCAACTGATTAATAAACTACATGGCATAGCCTATTTTGGACGCTTTGGTTTTTGCGGATAATTCATGTAGGTGCGGTCAGCCCGTGCCATCGGACGTAACCATACACAAGATTTTCTAGGACGCCTGAACGATTTTGCTTTTTCAGATATTTTCTTCGGTCTGCTTCCAGTGTACATATGCCGGAGGTAGCTTTGACAATGAACCCAGAAGCTGGCAGATTCGAGATAACGTTGAATAGGGTCGATTTTGGAGGATAGATCCGGTCCGTCAGAAAGTAGGCGACACTTTCTGCTCCGCATGTCCGTGATGGTCGATTACTGGTGTTGATTACTCGTTCTGCTGCTGCTCAGACATCTCATTTATCCTACCGTATTGTGTTTTCATAGGTTATCGTCGACCGCGCCGAAACACTTTCAGGCAGTCCTGAAACTTCCGTTTCCGCCTATCCTTGAAAAGGACACACTATGAGTATGTTTGCTATGCTGCACGGAGCATCCCCGAATTTCGCTGCTGCCAAACCAACAGCAGGCTGTCGATACTCTGTAAATACCCGAAAAAGAAACCCAGATTTTTGGTTTATCCACTGTTGGGGGTGCGCTCACACCACCCGTTTCAGCGGCGACGAGCAGGCGCCTGGAATGGCGAGATTCTCACCAGCCGCACTAGTTATCAGTGAGAGTGCATTGATCCTGAACACGAGACTGGCATCACCCCAGCGTTTTACCTGACTGTGGACGAAGTTATCCGAGGTTACCTCGAACTCGCGCAGATCAGCGATGAAGCCCTACTTTTCGCGCCACGACGAAAAATATGCATGACCTACACCCATAGGCGTGAATGGACAGACTGTCCGAAATTCGCAGAGTTACTCGATGCTTCCGCGCCTGCAAGCCTTTTATGCTGTCCCAAGCCAACGCTGGCAATGCTGCAGATTAACTACCTTGTCTGATTTTTCAGGGCATCATGAAAATATCGTTTTGTGGGGTTGCGCCCGCAGTAAGGACGCTTTCAGCCCCTATGGTTGTCTGACAACCTTAACAACAGTGCTTTAGGGCGATTAGGGTGTTTATCCTCTGTCCTGTACTGCAATGAAGCAGCAGTCTCTCCCTGTCAGTCTCGGTGGGACCCAAACCTACAACAATCGCCCCATCATGTACACGCAAGCAGAAACCGTTACTGGACCCATAGGAGTTACCTCCGCAAGTCCGTCATCTTGCTTCTCGGTACATTAGAAGCGCAATACATTTTTGAGATTTAGAAAGAACATAAGGGGAACCGCATGCCAAATAAATTATTGTTTCAGACTTTACAAAATTCTGAACTACCCTGCCTGGGGACAAAGTACAGGTTATTTTAGATTTAGCTGAGCAGAAAAAATAATGAAGTTTACCCAATTATCTTAAAACTAATAGAGCAGCCAGAATTTAATAATTGTAAAGGAACATTAGTGTATGCGTTAGAAAATTATCCCTCGGAGCCTCTATTCGAAAAAGCTATTGAATGGTTAATACATGGAGAATTCGAAGTCGCCTATGGGGCCTTTAATATCATTAACAAAATATCAAAATTATCAGGCGATTCAGTTGATGATGCTTATGAATCTATAGGATTTGCTTCTAAAGATCATAAAAATGAAGATGGAGAACTGAACTGTTGAATGAGGGCTTTTAGATATGTTTGAGTAATAAATTAATCTGTGATTTAAAAGATTTTTTAGACCTGCGAATCATAATAATAAATATATGATTATAGCAGAGGATTTTTAAATATACTTCTCCTAATGAAAGCTACTTTATTGGCAAAGATATAGTAAAGTTGAGGAACTTTTTGTTATAAACTTTGGTTTAAAAAATCGCTTGGATTAAATATTTATAAATTTTGCAATTGGTCTGGAGCTTTTATGTACTGTAATATTTGTGCGTCCGATTATGAATTTATCAATTTTTAAATACCTTTTATTGCTGAGAATAGGTTATCTGTTTACGATCCTATAAATAAATTATGGCTGCGCCGCATTGACGAAAAAGGTGAATGCAAAAAGCTCATTTATATATAACATTGCTGTTTATAAGATGGAGGATACAACAAAATTCCTGTACGTTTTGAAAGATTTTTATCAGTTCATAAATACAGTGAAACTGATTCAAAAATATATTGCGGCGTAATTTCATGTGTTAATGATGATAAACTCACGCAAAAGATGTTTTTAAAATTAAAGCGCAAGACTAGTAAAAATTTTGAAAAAAGGGATGAAAGTGGCTAGACGAAAAATTTGAACGTTAATCCTAATAGTGTGTTGAATAGTTATTTTTGGTCCACATCTTTAGACCGCGATAAAAAAAGTATTACTCATCGGGTAATGGAGTTAATCAAATTACCCTTTCTGATTTTCAAAAACAAAGCCGTCCAGCATGCATATGGTGTGGGTTCGGACTACACGCACGTAGTCTCTCTTTATAGTTCACCATCGTAAACCTGTGGCTCATAAGTGAACATACTCGGTTTTTACCACTTGTTAGATCAAGTCACACCCCACAATGGTTACCATTGACCAATCAAAAATTTGTAACTGTTCATGATAAAATTTACCCATTACCTGAGTAATACATGTAGTACGGTAAGGTTCCGTAAGATGTGGAAAATTACGGATCCTCTGTAGAAATTTGATGGTAACCTCATAAGGAAATTAAACTATGAAAACAACCGTTGTTATTGAAGAAAAATTTTTTTTACATATGATTCGGATTATTTTAATATACGATATGAATCTTTATCCAATTATTTTCGTATTGAATGGTGTACTTTTTAATTTCAGTAATGATCAACTATATGTCTCAGATCCATACATGGATGATTCTACTGTAGTAATAGAATCCTTCCCAAACAATTTTTATAAAAGCATATTTAGAATCTGGTGAAATATTACATATACAATGCGACACAACTATTGATAATTATATATTCCAAAAAAATAAAAAAATAATTTTAAATTACTTCATAAAAAAGTGTAACTTGGATGATGTTGAGATTACTTTCGGACCAAATAATCTAACACTTTTTGAATCGCATAGATATACTAAAAAATAGAGATCCTGATTTACCAAGAGATTCTGTTTTGGTAATTAAACTTAGAGAATCGGATAGTAATTACTATCTTACTATTCTGGAACTTGGCAAAAGTAATATGCAAACGTGAGCAAGTTTTCATCCTTTGAATTTCTGGGTAACAAGTTTCTTTGTTCCTTAAAAATGGTACACATTTTAACTTTGAAATTTTGCTCGCAGATTATATGCAACAGATAATTAGTGACTTGTTTGAATTATATAAAAATCAAAAATAGCACGCCGTAGCCATATAGGGTATGTGCTAAGCACACGTTTCTGTCTTTGCCCCTATTCACTACTGCGCTTGTCTGCCACCTTTACCTCGTACCAGAAGAGCGACCTAGCTATGTTGCACAACGATCCGGTCGGGCTGTTAGGGAGGATTATGAAAATATTGGAACTTGTTCATTGCAGTATTTTTGAAAATACAAAAACCGGTTTGGTTTTTGATGTCAAACTAATGTGAAGGTATAGTAATACATAGTGTATATTAATATATATATTCTAGTATTCAAACTGGAAGAGGTACGGCTATGAAAAATTTCAATAAGCGCAGATGATTTAGATCAATTTAAATTTTTTCTCAACACTTTACTTCTTGGAGGGTAACTGCCCTGTTGCAAAAGAAAAGCAAATATTGATGATATAGAATATTTAATGTTTGGGCCCAAGAGTATTGAACTTTTGAAATTGATCCCTGTTGAACCTGTATACTCAGATCTAATTCATCAAGGAACGGAAATTGAAGATATAGCTAGTTTATTACCTGGTGAGTTAAATAATTATTTAGAATCTTTACAAGAAGCAATATTACATAACTATCAATCGATTTCTTTGTCAAAACAAGACCCAGTTAAGATTACTTTATTTTTGATAAGACTGAATATTTGGTTAAATAAATCATGGTAAGCGTAGCGTAGTAATCGTAGGCTGAGTCGTGCGCCAACAAAACAGCCGTGTCCGTCTGCCGCTGCTACGACAATAACCGGATACACCTACGACGTTGCCCTAGGCACCACTCCGATTTACAGTCACCCTCCCTCCACCGACGAAAGCCAGTACGTCCAAGATGATACCGAAAGCCAGCTCTTTCGTACCAAAGCTCAAAAGCTGACGGCACTACCGAAACCTGGGTACCTACACCTACAACCTGTTCAGATCTAGCCTCTCTGACGAGTGCCGGGATAAACCGGCTTGAACATCGGCCACAAACCGAAGCGCACTCACTTTGTTTGGGGCGAACAAGATCACTTTAAGAGTACACTTACAAAGGCAACCACCTCTATAACTATACTGGCCACGGTCAGGAACAATACCTCTCCCTGAGCCATCTGCGCATGGTTGTTTAGGACTGCTAAAAAGAAATATTAGAGTTGATAATTTATAAGGAGTTTTATGACAAAGTTATTTGATGTTTCTGCTGAAGAGGCTATCTATATTGATAACTCAGAATATATTTTACTGAAACTTTCAAATGAATTTCTTCCGAGGTGAATATATATTTCCCCAAAGATAACATTCAAGAGTTTAAAGATTTTATTACAGAAAAAAACACAATACATAAAGCTAGGGTTTATTCTTGGATATTCAGTCATGTGGAAAAGAAAAACTCTGACATTTATCTATTGATTGGCGATGATGAGAGTACTTGGGATGTATGTTTTATAATAAATAAATTAACAATGCTAGATATTCTAAATGAAATTGAAGGCTTGTTATAATATAAAAAGCGTCAAACCTTTCCAGCTCATACAAACAACATACTGAAGAAGTAAAACATGACTAACTCCGTATCAACAGGTAGCATTTATTGGATTTTCAGATGAGGAAATTAGTACTCTAGAAGAAAAAGGCCCACAATGGGGATAGAAATTCATCATTTAAGTTATACCAATATCATATGTTTGTATCTTTAAATCAAGATTTAGAATTTAAATGGCTGGAAATAGCGGCAAAAATGGACACCCCATTGCTCAGTCCAACTTAGCTGATTTACTTTTTAGCACTAAGGTGACAAAAAGAAATATATATTCTAGAATCAGCTATCAGAAGCAAGGTATTCTCACGATGGATGCAGTACAGATTTTTGTTATTTTTTTGAGGGATATGGAGATTACAATATGAGTAACTTAAAAATTTTAGGGATGGGATAAAAACCAAAAACTTTGTACAGGTATATCAAAGAAGGTGATATTTTTGCGTTTCAAATAAAAAAATAGACCTATTTGGTTTTGGCCGTATTTTGGCAAAAATCCATTAGGCGTGTCCGCAGAGATATTTGATATCTTTGAAACCAATCCGGATGATTTCTTTTAGAAATAAAAATTATGATAAAACGACTATACTATTTATAACAATATTAGATGCACATTCTTTATTCCAAGAAAAATTAGATACTGAATGGCGTATTATCGCGAAAAGATGCGGATTACGATAATCCTTATACTGATATTTATACCTCTATTAATCCTATCATGAAAATTATGCATAATCCTGATTTTTTTCTAAAAAGATGGAAATCACAAAGGAAGAGGCGGTTTCTACAATAAAACAATTCCCTTGGAAAGATGAATTTCCACGTCATCATTACCATATGCTAGAATTACTTATTAAGTGTAAACCTGAATTATTCACACTTCCTCTATTAAATTTCATGGGATTTGAAAAGTTTATTTTAGACACTCTTTCGGAATCTAAAAAATAATAAAGTAATTAACCGTAGGCTGGGGCAAGACCCAACAAACACCGAGGTCAGCTGAGAGAGGAAACCAGGGTAACACGGATACCGCTTACCAGCCCTTTCGCCTGCAAAACCAATACTGCGATCGTGAAACGGGATTGCGCTACAACTTCTTCAGATACTATGCCTGATGCGGGACAGTTTGTGAATCAGGATCCGATTGGGCTATAGGGAGGAAGTAACTCCTGTCTATATTGCTTATATTCTTCCGCACGGATTGATTTTTTTAGGTTTAACTGGTACCAGAGTTACGTAGACCGGGCCAAATATACTTAGAGGAACAATAACTGGATTTAGCACTGGAGAGGGCGGTAAAGGTATCACTCATCCAGTTGTTCACGAAGCATGCGATAGATAATATAATGTTCCTAAGGATAAGTTTTCTGCTTTTACCATGCATGGTGTATGTTCTGAAGCAGCAGGCTCTCCAGTAAAAGGAGCAGAAAAAGCAAATATTACCAATCTGGAGGAGCTTAGAGGATTAGCAAAAAAATTCTGTCTCTACAGCACACAGAAACGACAAAAAGAAAAACCTATGATTGCGTGTGCTTCCTGTAGTCACGTATTAAAAGATCTTAGAATCCGCGACGGTAATGGAGGTTAAAATGGCTGAGGTAAATAGACCTAATGTTATAGCAGGACGAGAATTAAATAATACATTTGATATTGATGCCATAAACTATTATGACCTTCAGATAATTACGCATGATTTTATCAAAAACGTACTTTTATCTAGCCCTTGTATTCATAATCAAATACCTGATACTTTAATACAATTAGCAGAAAAATACGTGTCGTAAAATTCTATTGAATTTATCCAATGTCTTATCGGATGAGGAATTGAAGGAGGAGCGAATAAGAGTTTGGAAAATTCATGATTCACAAGCATCATCATATGAAAGAAACTTTACTCAACTTATACTAGGAGGGTTATCAGATGAAGAACAATTCACTGATACACTTGAGAACTACGCTACAGTATCCGATATATTACTTCCCACTTTCTTTAATGTGTATAAATTATGCGGAGAGGAACTTTGTAAAAAATACCTAGAGTTTCTAGTTAATCATCCTACTTTAAAGAAGTATCGTATTGAACATGTTTGAGCCAAAGTTGAATATACTGATTGAATTGCCCCAAAGACGACATCCAACGCGGGTTGTTAAAAACTACTGGTTTAGCATACTGCTGTGGTGGCTCCTGTTTTCCGTATTTCTAGTCTACTATGGAAGGAACACTTACTTTCACATTTAAACTGCTTGGCGAACCGATAATTTCATTTTTCTAGTGATATTATTCCATTTAGCAAACGTAGGTTGGGGCAAGACCCAACCGCGCATCAAGGTCGTCTGAAATAAATTTTCAGACGGCCTTTTTCCTATATGCAACTATCACTTGTTTCGGCTACAACAAAAATGGCCAGATCTAAATCATAGCCCCAGCACCAGCGGAGAGCTTCTTTCCCGTGTGACGGAATGCTTCTATAGTGGATGAGACTTGACGGTGAACGAACTGATGAAACAGATAGATGATTATATGGACTGCTACAACCGTGAGCGATGCAGCTTGAAAATAAAAAAGCTGGGTCCTGTTTACATACAGAACCCAGCTTATGCAGAAGCTCTGAATAGGCTTTTTATGAGTGTCCAAGATTGAGGGCCAGCTCAACCCGACTCCGGATTTTCAGACGACCCTTTTCTCTATTTCAATCAACGTTCAGCAGGCAATTAATACAACCCTTCGCGCTCTTCGCGGGTGGAAATGTAGATGTTTTTCACCTGCGTGTAGGCGGCGAGCATCATTTTGTGGGTTTCGCGGCCGATACCTGAAGTTTTGTAGCCGCCGAACGGTGCGCCTGCGGGCAGGCGGTTGTAACAGTTCACCCAGACACGACCGGTTTCCAACGCGTTGGAGACGCGCAGGCAGCGGTTGATGTCTTTACTCAAACTGCGCCACCCAAGCCGTATTCGCTGTCGTTGGCCATTTTGACGACTTCTTCTTCGGTTTTGAATTTAATTACGGTAGCAACCGGGCCGAAGATTTCTTCTTGGGCAACGCGGGCGTTGTTGTTGTCAGCCTCAATCAAGGTCGGCTCGACAAATTCACCTTTGCCCAACTCGCCTTCGAGCTTTTTGCCGCCGGTGATGATGCGGCAGCCTTCCTGCTCACCGATTTTGACATATTTCAAAATGGTTTCAAGCTGGCCGGCGTTGACTTGCGAGCCCATTTGGGTATCGTCTTCCCAAGGCAGTCCGACTTTGATTTTCTTGAACTCTTCCGCCAAGGCGTTGACGAACTTGTCGTAAATGCCTTCTTGTACGAAGATGCGCGAACCGGCGCTGCACACTTGGCCTTGGTTGAACAAAATGCCTTTTTGCGCGCCTTCGAGGGCTTTGTCGAACGGCATGTCGTCAAAGAAGATGTTGGCGGATTTGCCGCCCAGCTCCAAGGTGGAGGGAATGAGCATTTCGGCGGCAGCGATGCCGATGCGGCGGCCGATTTCGGTCGAGCCGGTGAAGGCGAGTTTGTTGAAGCCCTTGTGGTGCAGCATGTATTCGCCGGATTTCGAACCGCGTCCGGTAATGATGTTCAGCACGCCTTTAGGCAGCAGGTGGTTAATTTTTTGAGCGAGCGACAACAGGCTCAGCGAAGTGCTGGAAGACGGGTGGATGACGATGGTACAGCCTGCGGCAAGTGCGGGTGCGATTTTCCAAGCCGCCATCAGGAAGGGGAAGTTCCACGGAATGATCTGACCGACTACGCCGATAGGTTCGCGCAGTACGATAGACAAGTCTTCGGAGTCAAGCTGGGTGGCGGTGCCTTCTTCGCCGCGGATGACGCTGGCGAAATAACGGAAATGGTCGGAAGCCAGCGGGATGTCGGCGGCGCGGGTTTCACGGATGGGTTTGCCGTTGTCCAGCGTTTCCTGCAGGGCGAACAATTCCAAGTTTTCGTCAATCACATCGGCGATTTTGTTGAGTATGGCGGCGCGTTCGGTTGCGGTGGTCTTGCGCCATGTTTTGAATGCTTCCTGCGCGGCGGCGACGGCGGCATCGACATCGGCGTCAGTCGCGTCGGTAAATTTTCGCCAATGCTTCGCCATTGGCGGGATTGTAAGAATCAAAAAGCGCGCCGGGCTTCGTCCACGCGCCGTTAATCAAAAGGCCATACTCTTTATCGAACACATTTAAATCTTTTGCCATGATGCTGTCCCCTTAGTTGCCTTTCTTGGGTTCTGGACGTTTCTCAACGTCACCTAAAAAAACAGGATAGTATTTTTCTCTTTCGGTTCAAGCATTAAAAATGAGAGCGTTCTCGAAATTCCAAATATGCATAAAACGCAGCCAGGCAAATCTTGATTACGTATGGGGCGAGGGCGGTTTGTAATAATACTTTTAAGTTCTCAGACAACCCTTGTTTGGTTGAGACCAAGAATCTATCTTATGAACAACACCATTCTGATCCCCAAATTTTCCGGAGCTTCGGGCGACATAATTACCTGCGTCACCAGCAGGGTTTGTGCCTACTCAAATTTGTAGGCAGTAGGCGAGTCAAGCGCGGACAAAAGAACTTGCAGCGGTTGTTAAACCTACCGTTGCGCATCGGCACAAAATGACCATTTGATGCAAACCGAAGCACAGCTGCGCGAATATTTTTTCTGGTACACGCCGCTCTTTCGATACTGCATTGCATATGCCCGAAACATCGTTTCAAAATGAAGCGTGGCAAGGATTTGCACCAAATCCCACACGGCAAAACGGTCAGGTCAACCGCCGAGAACAGGCAGCCCGCATGGGCAAGCCAGTCCGCTGTGCGCGCGTCGCCAATGCCGAAGACGAAAGCCTCAGGAAGTGAACTACCTCCACTGCGACCACATCAACATCTCAGGGAGATGACCGATAAGGGCGGCAACCTGCTGTGGTTCGGTATCTATACCGGCTGGGATCGTCTGAAAGAGGAAACCAAGGTAACGGGTACTGTTTACCAGCCCTTTCGCCTGCAAAGCCAGCACTGTGACCGTGAGATGGGCGCGCTACGACTTCTTCAGGTACTATGAACCTGATGCGGGTCGGTTTGTGAATTAGAATTCGATTAGGGTTATAGGCGGAGAGGATCTGTATCGTTTAGGTCGAATGTACAAGATTGGAGAGATAATTTAAGGTTAATGGGACAACGTGGCTGTAGGGGATTATTTGCTGAAATTGGATTGTGTTACCCGCGTCCTAATAACCTTAGAAATATGAATATAAAATTAGGGAGTATAAAATGAAAGTATATGGAACTGGAATCTATGAGAACGATAGAGCTGATCTTGTTGGGTTGGCATATTTGCACTTCTCAATATCTCAAATCGAAGATGTTATTGAATGGATGAGAGGTACTGATGAACCTGCCCAGCAATTATTAGGGTATTTAGACATGTTACTCATGATTGCTAAAAATTTCCCTGACGATGCCAAATTGAAAATAAAAACAAAGAGTTTCTGAATGGCAAATTATTTTTAATGAATGGCTTTGTAAGAGCCGAAAAAGTTACAGAAAAAAGTATCGTGATTCAATTAAAAATAATTCAGAAAAACTATTTGAAGAGATAAAAAGTACGGTCATTCAATAAGCTGGTTATAAAACATTAAATAAATAGTCTATTTTTAGATTTTAATAAGGAGTGTATTTTTATGGGAGCTTGGGGATATAAATTTTACGAAAAATGACGAAGCAGCAGATTGGTTACATCAATTTTGGGACACTAAAAGCTTTGAACTCCTAGTTAAAGAAGTGGAGCAATTTGATCCTAGTAACGAAAAATTACGACACAATAAGAGTGATCGCACATATTTTAATTTGTTTTTGGTTCACCTTTATACATGTCCAGAGGATTTTCTAGATCAAAGAAGCATAATCATTAAGAGGTTTTGACAATACTTGAAAATATGATAAATCCTCCAAATAGTGATTGGGAGTTCTTAGACATATGGGATAATGATCCTGAAATTATCTCTGAGGGTAGAAAATCAAATCATAGAAAATCAAAAATTGTATAGGATATATCTTCTAAATAAAAAATTTACTAGACATTAAAAACCGTTGTTGCATTGTTTATACAACTCGCTGGACGCTTCGTTGCCGTTGCGTTTTGCGCCGCTGGTAGCAGAGGACGGTTCGTGAAGGCTACTTCCGCTACTTCCTCTTCGCTAGTGGCCGTAGAAGACACCAACGGCAGCTATCAGCGTTTCGTTTACCATCTGCTGACCGGACCGGTTTGCCGCAGTATGTTATCGACAACAACGGCCGGGTGCTCTCACTGAACTTCGGAAATGGAAGGGGTAACGGCTGGCAGGAAATATGAACAACGCATCTGCTGCATTAGATTTAGTTATAGAATCTTATTGAGAAGATGCTAAAAACAGGAAAAATAAAAATGGGAAAAATCCTAAAAAGCAAGGATTGTCATAAAGCATAGAGAGCATAGAAAAACAAAAAAATATTATCTCCAAAATATAATTGTACATAATGAGAATTTTTAATATGGGTAAAATTGTTTTAAATGTAATTAATTATGAAATGGTTTATGATCAATTAGATACAAGTTGTTTCAATATTATATTTGAAGGTGGATATTTTAATATTCAGTCTTCTGTATATATAGACCCTGATTTTCGAGTATTCAGAGATTGCTTATTTTGAGTTATCCGGTCAGGAAAATGGAAGGTACTTAGACCCAGAAAAAATTATTTTTTTCACCCTAAAAGAATCATAATTATTTTTGATAAAAGTGAAAAATTTCTGGACACCATTCAAGAAATACACATTATTTTTCTAATGAAATAAAAAGGAATTGGTTGATTTTCTAACAATTGTTTATTTTTGCGAGTTTATTCAGTACTCATCTGATTTTGATAAACATAAAATTGTGCGGCAAACTCTTGATCGTGAAGTTATAGATTGGGGAAAGAGGATACAGAGTAGCGTAGAAAGCGTAGCCCTACATAGGTAATAACTGTATTTTTACCCTGTCGGGCGAAAAATGCAAAAACTCAAATCAAGCCGCTCGGATACTGTTTCCGGCAAAGTAATCACGCATCCGGGCGTTCAATACCATCAGCAGCAGTTTGCGACACACGCCGTAACGGCAACGAATAAGCGGTTCAGAACCGTGTTGCCACCATGGTAGCCATATACAGCGCCTTATGTACTGCAGACCTTCCACCGAAGTAGTGGCTTTTTGAATTTGGTCTCGTCGCCCCTGTCTCAGGTGCAGCGCGATGCCGACCAGACCCTGCTATCCGATTGTTCGGCAACCGTTTCAACTCGTGCAACATCGCAAGAGGCATTCTATATATTACAGAAAACCATGATCGGCGCATGATAGGGAAGATTTCCATTAGTCTGTGGTAAATGTGGTAATTCAGTAGATGGTTGATGAATATAATTGTTTAACAATTCAAGTAAGGAAAATATCATGTTTTTAGAAGAAGATGACGACGGATTCGACAGGGTACACTTGTGGTTAGGAACTGTAACAGATTCAGAAGATCAGTATGAGCAGTATTTCGAACAAGATAGTTTGCCAGAGGGTGTATTTTTGCCCTTTTGTAAAGATATTGGATTAGATGAAGAATACGATGAAGACTATATTGGAATTATTCCTTTATTTCCTAAAGTAGTTTCTTTGAATAAATTATTAGTTGAAGCTGCGATAGATGAATCTGAATTACCAGCCGTAAAAAGCAAAATGTAAAGAGCTGGGTTTTACAAAAGGTAATGCTGTCTTATGGTATTCAGACCCTGACTTAAAAATTTCTCCAGATAAAAATATAATGGTTTAACATATATCGGTGAGTTTTCGTGGAGATTAATATGCAAAAAGCGTAGCACTAATGCCGTCTGAAAAGTTTTAGATAAAATCTTCAGGCGGCATTTTTTGTTTTTAACAATATATTTTATCTAGCTGGCAACCGCTCTGAGATCTGGACATACGCCTACGACCCGTTCGGACGAAGGCTTTCAAAGAACGCCAAGACAAACTGGCATATGACGAGCACCGACCCGAAAACGTACCCATTTCGTCTGGGACGGTAATCGATTACTTCAGGGGTACACCTACAAAGCTGCTACCCCCTAGCCAAAGTCTTCCACAACAACCAAAAACAAAGAAGAATAAATACCTCGCTTATTTCCGCACCAACCACATCGGTATCCCAGAGAGATGACTGCCCCCCCCAATCTCCTGTGGTACGGCGAATACACCGCCTAGGGGCGCCTGAAATGAGGAACGGGTCTATCGGAACGCACATCAGCCGTTCCGACTGCACAACCAGTATTATGATGAAGAGACCGGATTGCTTTTACAGCCTGATGCACTACTTTGAACCTGAAATCGGTAGGTTTGTGAAACAGGACCCGATTGGGTTGGTAGGTGGGGATAACCTTTATCAGTTTTGTGCCGAATGTTCAGATTTGGGGTGATCCATGGGGTTTGGTTCACCTTATACGTTACAAACCCCGAGATACTATTCCGGCTCAAAATGGTGCACGTGGAACAGCCATAGATAAAGCTTTGGAGAGAGGAAAAAGCTTTAGTTGAGGCAGGGGGTGGTACTCGAAAATGGACACAAGCAGAAAGAGATTTGATTTTGAGCACGAAAAATAAAAAATTGACTTCTGTTATGTCTAGAGCGGGTTATACCGGTCATCATATTAATTTGTTGAATCAGGCAGTTTTAGGTCAAACTGGAAAGGCAACCCACGAAATATTGTATTTTTGCCTAATAGTAACCATCCCGGAGGAGTTGACGATAATTTACATTCTAATCAAGGGCGTAGAGGTCGCTGGACCAATTTAGGACGCGGTAAATTAATTGGTAGGCGAGCAATGTTACAATAACTTAAAAATGCACAGTATAGGAGTATATTATTATGTTTAGTTTGAACACAGCAGTTAGAAATTTTTCTAATATTTATGGTCAACTTTCTCGTGAGGAGATTGATTTTTGGGCAAATTATAATTGATAAAAAAATATTACAGGATAATGAGTTTATCATTAACTATTTTTCAATTTGGTAACATTAAACCCTCAGATCCATATAGGTCAGCCATTTAATTTAATTTTTGCATCATCTAAAAATCGAGAAAGCTTAGTAGGATGGCCAAAAGGCATAAACATAGAGAATTATCTCTATATGGCTAGTCAAAAATGATGAACCTATATTAATTTCAAAGGAAACTTTTTGAAAATCTTTTCCTTACGATTGGGTTCAGAAGAACCTAAAAAATAGCTTCTTCTTTAGGAGATTTTATACAAACATTATCTGAAATAATGACATTGTCGGAAAAAAATTCTTTTCGAAGAATATAATAATGATGATTATTTTATTCTAGAGGACGATGAATTCATTGCTGAAATTAATGCTTTTTCCAGCTGACTAAACTAAGTATTAAGTAAAAACTTCTATGGTTTTTCTTTGAATAATGGGAATAACAAGAAAATAAATAAGAAAATGTAAACCTCTATCTGTATGCGTTTTTAGCGAGCAAGCCACAGCCTACCTAAATTTCCAAAATTACTAGGTAGCGGTGGCGTGCGTTCTCAAAAACGTGCACGCGTTTTGGTCTGCAGACTACCCTAGTATCTCTTTGTGGTCGTCTAAAAATATTTGTTCTTTGACAATCCAATTTCTGTTATCGGTTGGGCTGGGATAGCAAGCTGTAGCCCGAATAAAACCTTCAATTCTGGACGTAGGGTGTATGCGGTACGCACGTGTTTCTGCTTTTCAGAGGACCGTTGTTGTACCGTGTTCAATCGCTGTTACGCCTACGACAAAGCTGGCAATCTCCTGTGGTACGGCGAATACACCGCCTAGGGGCGCCTGAAAGGACGAACGCGTCTATCGGAACGCACATCAGCCGTTCAGGTTGCAAAAACCAGTGTTATGATGAAGAGACTGGACTGCATTACAACCTGATGCGGTATTACGAGCCGGAGACTGGACGGTTTGTGAAATACTTTTAAAGTTTAATGATTAAAGGAAAAGTATTATGGATAGAAAAGTATTTTTGAAAATCTCATGGAATATATTAAAGAAAAACATGAATGAAGAAAATGTGCGTTTCTTCAAGAAGTCGATTAAATTTAGAAAAAGCAAAACCATCTTTTACGGAGAAAATCTCCTTTGATCATTCAAGAGTTTTATGAAGGATATACAGCATGTATTTGGATAGAAAGTAAAAACTTTAGCTAAATTTTTAAAGGAAATGTATGATTCTCAAAATCGAAAATACAACATTCATGAGATTGGTTTTGAAGAAATTTTTGGATGGAGTCTATAGCAGGTGCACATTATTATCATGCTCCCTTGCTTTACTAGTTTCAAATGGGGGAACACTATTAAGGTACCGTCCTCTCCTGAGAAGCTGACAAAATTTATCCTGATGTTCTGAAGCATTTGATGTCAGGTTATGTTTCTATTATTAAAAGCTTTCATGGATATGAGTCCGAATGTTCTAGAATATTTAGTTAAGTACTCATCTCATTTTGAGTTTAAATCATTGACAGCTTTTTATATTATTAAAGGTAAAATAAATTACCTTTTAATCACCCACTTGTTCAAAAATTGTTTCGAGTTTGATGATAAAGTGAAAGAAAATAAGAATGGCCTTTTTACTGGTTTTGACTTGATTTTCGAAGATAATCCTTTTGATCAAGAAATTAAAAAGCGCATATTAAATAATGAATATTAAATTATGTGACAATATGCGTAGCAACTGTATTTTTCACCTCATCGGGCAAAAATACCAAAACTCAAGTCAAGCTGTTTGGATATTGTTTTTGGTAAAGTAATCGTGCACCAGGATATTGCAACATAAAAGATGATGATAGGGTGCAATCACACCATACCATTGAACGAGAATGGGCAAGAAAAGAATATAAAAGGTTACGATCCCTAAAAGCTCCAGCAATTCTATTGCCTTCTTCGTCAAAAAGCTCATGCTATTATTTCAGCAATGAAGCGAGCCTTTAGGAAACAAAATGGATATAATACAAGTATTCGACAAGAATTTACGGAAGCAGCAAGACAATTAAAAGCTGCGGGTTTTGTCACCTAAGAAAAATTAAACGAGCATTAAATCAAAAGCTATAAGTATTTCAAAGAACTGGGAGCAATTTAAAAATGAATAGATATGAATTAGAAACTTTATATACTTTAAATGACCCTGCTACTAGCCAGGGCAATAAAAAAATGTTGCCACTAGAGTGGCATAGTTCATATTCACCATATATTCAATTTTTTTAGAACTAAGTAATGGATTATTTGGAGATGAGATAACCCTTTTTAGAGGCAGAGGATATTCAACAAAAGGAATATTGACTATGAGGTGCAAGAATATTTACCAATTTTTCTTATGATTGGAGATAATGGTGGGGGAATTGCTATTCTGATGGACAATAAAGAGCAAAATATTTTTGCTGTTGGCATGGGAGTAATGAGTGAAGACTCCTTAGAAAAATATCATCTTCCTTAGAAGAATTTCTATTGGTAAAGAAAGGAATGTTTAATTATTAGAAAACTAGGGTTTAACAAAGCAACAAACCGTAACGTGTATAAAACTTCTAATTCCGACACAGCAAGCCGTAGCCCGCATAAAAACCCCTAATCCTGAAGTGGGGTGTGTGTGGAATGCACGCGCGTAGTTTCTGATTTTTAGAAGACCTCAATACGTTTTTGAGATCGTCTGAAATATTTGCTCTTCTAATAACTTCGTCACTAGTCAATCATAGGGTCATCTGAAACACAACTTTCAGACGACCTTTGTTGTAACGTGTTCAACCACCGCTACGCCTACGACGCACTGGGCAACCTGATCTACCGCCAGCTGCCCGACGGCGAGAACCAATGCGGATATACGGACAAAGATTGACCCACGGATTACCGGAAAACCCCAATGTAAAAAGTTCAAAGGGTATCTTTTGATGACCTGATTGAACAGGAAGCTAAAAGACAGGGCAAATGCCCGAAAAACTGAAAAAATATGTTAGGAAATTAGAATGATAAATGATTCAGACATTAAAAAATAAGTTATTCGAATATTATGGCCTTGTTTATTATTTTCAGCCTAACCATAAGGAACACGCAGATGAAGAATGGATTAAAGCTGGTATCGGAGTTGTCGGAGTTTATATACGACAACTATCAAGAACCGAAACTGTATTTGCTGGCTGCAAGTTCCATTTTGAACCTGTGATGATGGATGCTTAGTTTGAGTATTGCCAAGGGATTAGAGGATAACCTTTACCTGCTGCAATCTGAAAAAAAGTCAAAGCTTTTTATTCGAGACAGCTTAAGGATAAAAATGGCTGTCCGGACACGCTAATTTTTACGTCCTTTAATCATGATGAATGATAGGAACCTAATCAATGATATTGCGAAAAATATGCCGCATTTGTGGGAAGCAAATTTTGCAAATACTTTCCTGATGGAGGCCGTGGCAAAAAGTGAAAAATTCCGGGATTTCGGAAGGAGATGGAACAGTTTCTGAATAGCGGGGCAAAAATATTGGTTAGGAAAGCAGAAACTTATTTAAAGAACGAAGGCAGAGTACAAGCCTGTATAACTTTCGGTTATTCGGTTTTCAGGCAGCCCATCGCCCCCATCAGGCTACCTGAAAGCGCAGCACCACCGCAGTTAAAAAGTGCAGGCTGCTTTTGAGCCGTTTTCGAGCTTTTAAAAGCAGCCTGCACATTCAAAAGACACACCGGCCAAGGCCGTCTGAAGCCCGCCAAAGGGCAACCCCTCATCCCGGCCCCTCGTCGAACGTCGCTACCGCTGCGACAAAGCCGGCAACCTCATCAGCAGCACTGACCTCAAAAAGCGGCACGACCCATTACCGCTACGACCCCTCGACCGTATCCGCGAAGCCGCATACGTACCCAAAAAATACAGCACAGAAGTTTGCCTTCGCCCCGGTAGGCAATATACTGGACGATCTGACCCAAAACGCCCGCGAGGCGCCTATACCGCCCCGACGGCAACAGAATCGCCGAATTCAACGGCATCGAATACACCTACGATGCACTGGGCAATCTGATCTACCGCCAGCTACCCAATGGTGAAAAAACCAATATTACCAATACGATTTAGAAAACCAACTCGTCCGCGCCGAAATCAAAAGCCCGCCGGCAATACCGGATCTGGACATGCGCCTACGACCCGTTCGGGCGAAGACTGAGTAAGGAAAAGAAAAGACAAACTCGCCTGGACGAGTACCGACCCGAAACGCACCCACTTCGTCTGGGACGGCAGCCGCCTATTGCAGGAGTATACAAAAGGCAGCTACACCTATATCTACACCGACCAAAACAGCTACGAACCGCTGGCGCAAATCTTTGACAACGCCAAAGACGGCAAACAATACATCGCCTATTTCCACACCGACCAAATCGGCATACCGCGCGAGATGACCGATATCACGGCAATCTCTTATGGTACGGCGAATACACCGCCTGGGGTCGTCTGAAAAGGACGAGTGGGTTTACAAGGACGCGCATCAGCCATTCCGACTGCAAAAACCAGTATTATGATGAAGAGACAGGGGCTGCACTACAACCTGATGCATTATTACGAGGCGGAGACGGGGAGGTTCATTAACCAAGACCCGATTGGGTTGTTGGGTGGTAATAATTTATATCAGTTGCACCGAATGTGTAGGAGTGGCTTGATGTTCTTGGGTTATCTCCATTTAGTCAGGTTGTTGGAAATGCAGGAGAATCTCAATTATTAAGATATTTAAAGAGGAAACAGGATATAAAGAGGTTTTTGCTGTACAAAAATGCTTCTGGAAATGGTCTAGATGCAGTAGCTCGAAGACCTGATGGTAAATATGATATTTTTGAGGGTAAAGAGTTCAACGGTGAGGTAAATTTGAACTTAGTGATGAGGCAGGGCAAAAAGGAGGTAAAGATTTGCTGAACTTGTTTTAACTAATGATGTCCCTAACAAAGGTGGATATTTTAAAGATTGATGCAGAGTGGTAACAGAACTCCTATATCGGCACGTCAAGCACAAAAAAATCTTTGATAATCTTTAGGTGATGCATATAAGGTTGAGTTGATGTTGGACGATGTCCTAAGGGTTCTCCAGGGAGGTACAGGAGGACAAGTCAGAGCAGAAGCAATGAAATTTTTCATCATGGAAGAAAAAAATGAAGACAGTTAAAGCTATTTACAAAACGATTAAAAGAAAAGGTTTGATTGGTTTGAGAGTGTGGAAAAAGCAAGATAATGAAGAGGTTAATAAATTTTTGTATCAGTATATTTCATGAAGGTAAGAGAGTATTTGAATGGGATGGTAGTGAATATGAAATATTGCAGATTTTAAATTTTAAGAAATTAGAAATTTGTACTTTCCCTGTATAAATTTATTGAGAGTCCTTCAATAAAATTATTATACAAATTTAATAAGTGAACGATATTATACTGTTGCTGAAAATATAGCGTATGTTCTATCGGATAAAATTAGCAAATCAAGGCCAGAAGAAATAGCGATGAGTTTCTTCACTAGTCTGATATATTATCCTATTGATGAGCAAATTTTACTGATAAAAGCGTTAATTGCAACAGAAGCGGGAGAAAAACTTATGCTGGAGTGAGTTAGATAGTAAGCATACGTTAATACCATTGGCACTGAACTTAGCTAATGATTATTCTTTAAAGGAAACAGAGGTAGAACTTAAGAACGAAATTAAAAGTCTTATCAAAAATATCCACTAAGTGCGTTATATACAGATACATATAATAATTTTTGACTGATGATGCCGAATATACGGTTTGCCGTGTTTGATGGGTTTTGCAAAATATCATTTAGAAAAAAATGTATTGATAATCCTAAAAATTTTCAGAGTTTGAATTTCCTGTGAATCAGGCTTTCCCTGAAGAAATTTTAGTGTTGTTGAATCTTCGTATTCGAGCAGGACTTGACAACAACATGATATCACACCCTCTAATCAGTCCTTATTTACCTTTTATCAATCAAAAGCATATAGATTTAGATATTATGTTGAATGAGCAAAAACATTTAAGAAACAAAAATATTTACTGAATTTAATTATCATCCTATGAAATTTATGTAATTCATAGAGCAAGTCGTAACCCGCATAAAAACCTCCAATCCCGACGCAGGGTGGTCATTACTGCTCATGCCTTCTCTCAGGTTACCTGAAAAAGTGCAGGCTGCTTTTCAAAGCTCCAAAACAGCTCAAAAGCAGCCTGCACATTCAAAAGCAAGCCGTAGCCCCGCATAAAACCTTCAATTCTGATGTTATGTGTGCGCGGAACGCACGCACGCAGTTTCTGTTTTTCAGACGACCTCTACCAAATCGCCTCCCCCGACGGCGGTGCACGGCTGCTGTTTGCCGAAGTCGATTCCGGCTGCGGCATTTTCCAACTGGTCGCCCAACTCGACCGCAACGGCCGCCATATCCGCCTCTGCTACGACGACAACGGACTGCCGCACAGCATTTACGACGGCAGCCGCCTATTGCAGAGTACACCTACAAAGGCAGCTACGAACCCCTGGCCCAAGTCTTCCACAACAACCAAGACGAAGCGCAGTACCTCGCCTATTTCCACACCGACCACATCGGCACACCACGCGAGATGACCGACATCCACGGCAATCTCTTATGGTGCGGAGAATACACCGCCTGAGGGTCGTCTGAAAAAGGATGAGCGCGTCTATCGGAATGCGCATCAGCCGTTCAGATTGCAGAACCAATACTTCGATGAAAGAGACCGGGCTGCATTACAACCTGATGCGGTATTACGAGGCGGAGACAGGGGCGGTTCATTAACCAAGACCCGATTGGGCTGTTGGGCGGGGAGAATTTGTATCAGTTTGCTTTAAATTCTTTAACATGGTTTGACACTTTGGGGTTAAAAAGTCAAAATATTGACTTATAATCATATCTTAAAAACCAGATAAAGTTACTGATGTTAAAGAGTTAAAACGCCAAATTAGAGGGCAAATTAGGGCATTTAATAAAAATTTTTAAAAATAGAGGGTCTAGAAAGGCTTGCAAGAAAGAATTAGGAATTTTAGAGATGACCCAACTATAGAAGCGAGAGAAAGAAGGTACACAAGTGATAAAAGGATCTGCAGGAGAGGGGTATGGTATGGTTACATGAACCAGATATGTGTGCAGGTGGTGCTCCCGAGAGTGCCGATAGAAAAGGGAAAAAGCCGAGAAAATTCGATAATTGAGCCTAATTCAAGTAGAATTTCTGATGAAATATTGAAATTAAAACCATCTGACGAAATAAATAAATTTAGGTCTAAATTAATTTTGAAAAATAACTTTGAGGTAAAAATATGCATTATGAAGAATTTAAATCACTCTATCAAAAATTTAATAATGATAGTGATAAAGAAAATTTCTTACAAAAATTATGTTGATGAGGATATGTCTGAGGAATTAGCAAAACTTTCTTTTTGGATACTGGCCCTAAATTCAAAGGAGTCTGAGTCTTTCTCGGAATGAGGGCATTCAAAATATTGAGAATATATATAGGTGATTTTGACTATAGTGAAATATTTAAAAAAATAATTCATTTTGTCAATAATGTTAACGAAGATATTTACCTTCGAATTGAGGCACTGAGTATTTTAAAAAGAGCACTAATAACTGTTAATGAAGCAGAGTTTTGCAATGAGTATTCTCAAGAAAAATGAAAAATGAGTTAATAGCTAGCGCTGCACTCCAAGTCTTAACATTTCATCGAAAATTACCTTTTGTAAAATTACTTCTTCGTCAACTAATTGAAGATAAATCTGCTTTTGCTGAAGATGCTCAAATAGCTTTAGATTCAGATTAGCAAGCCAGAGCGTGTGTGCCTTTAAAGCACACTCGGTTTTTGGTTTTCAGCAAGCCGTTCCGGCTGCAAAAACCAGTGTTATGATGAAGAGACAGAGCTGCATTATAACCTGATGTGGTATTACGAGCCTGAGGCTGGGCGGTTTGTGAACCAGGGCCCTATTGGGTTTGTTGGGTGGAGACAATCTTTATCTCTTTGCGCTGAATACAGAGTGGATGGATTGATTGGTTAGGCTTGCATAGTGACCCTGACTTAGCAAGCAGAATGGCTAGAGTTGTTTTCAAAACCTCAACTCAAAAGGAGATATAAAATACAACTCATGCAATTGCAAGAGTAACAACTTGATGGTCATAGCCAAATCTGGATGGCCTCTGCAGGTAAAGGAGACGCGTTAGACCAGCGCTAAGAAACGCCGCAGAGTGCAGATGAGGTTATTCATAATTTACATCGCAGCAATAAGAATCATTTAAACGATGCAGAACGAAAATTGATGAGGGAAGCAGAAAAAGAGGGCAAAAATAGAATCAATGGCTGCAAGTAGACCTATGTGTGGCAGATGTCAAAAGGTGCTAAACGTATGGGTATACTACGCCGTGTAATTACCGCATTTAAAAATAAGGATTTTTATGGAACCACTAGATTTATCAAATGAAAATCTTATTAGAAGATATTTTAGATACTAATAAATATGTACATTCTGAAAAAGAAACTTGGTAAAAGCCGTAATAGAACATTTTCCTCCACATTCTGTTATTTACTTTCTAGAATTTGTTGAAAATTCTACCTATGAAAATAAATATTATGGGTATATTTTTAATAAGACAGAGAATAAAATTTATCAATTTTCTTTTTACCGATAATAAAGAATTCAAGAATGTAAAATTAAATCTAAGGCATAAAGACAGAAAAAAGCTCACCAAAAAAGATATTTTAGCTTTTGACATCATTGATTTATTGTAAATGTAGTCTGCAAGCGTAGTTTGGATTACCAACGCCAGCAAGACGTAACATATATAAAACTTTTTAATTCTGGTGTGGTGAGCGCAGTACATTCCTATGCGGTTTCTGCTTTTCAAACGACCTCAATAGGTCGTCTAAAATATTGCTATTTTAACAACTTCGTCACTAGTCAACATAGAGGTCGTCTGAAACACAACTTTCAGACGACCTTTGTCGTACCGTACTCAACCGCCGCTACACCTACGACAAAGCTGGCAACCTGATCCAAAACGCCGACCAAAAAGCAGCTCCATTACGTCTACGACAAAATCGGACGCATTCAGGAAGCCAGAAACAGCCAAACCGGCCGCAGCAGAAACATTCGCCTTCGACCCGCCCACAACATCCTTTCCGACAAAGCGTCCGAAGGGAAGGGTAAAGGCAGCAACAACCAAGACGAAGCGCAATACCTCGCCTATTTCCACAACGACCAAATCGGCACACCACGCGAGATGACCGACATCCACGGCAATCTCTTATGGTACGGAGAATACACCGCCTGGGGTCGTCTGAAAAAAGGACGAGCGGGTTTACGAGAATGCGCACCAGCCGTTCAGACTGCAAAACCAGTATTATGATGAAGAAACCGGGCTGCATTACAACCTGATGCGCTATTACGACCCCATGTGCGGGCGGTTTTGTGAATCAGGACCCGATTAGGCTGGCTGGGGTGAGAAATTTATATCATTTTGCGCCGAATATGCAGAGTTGGATTGACCCGTTGGGGTTAATAAAAGCAAAAAGTTATAGACGGAGTGTTGTATATATTTAATAAATATAGAAAAAAATTCTGTAGAAGATAAAGATTTAAATAAATTTGTTGAAGCATGGAATAAATCGATAGCCGATAATGGAGGCTCTTTATCAAGGTGTGCTGTTAGTGATGAGACAAGGAAAAAGGCATCTCAAGCTGCTGCAAAACATAAAGAACAAAACCCATCTCTATATAAGAAAGGAGAGGTAGCTGGTCATATTCCAGATGTAGGCTGGGGTGGGAAAATAGATGGTCCATTTATGCCATTAAATAGCAGAGTAAACTCTTACATTGAGGGGGTAACGCAAGCAGTTCCAGTAGGAACAAAATATAGCTCAGTAAAATTGGTAAATTATATTTTATAGAGGTTAAATTATGAATACCCAAAATTATCTTGAAGACACATTATTAAAATTACGTAATATTAATAGCGCTAAATTAGAGTATCAAACTGGATACGAGATTAAAAAGATTCCAACTTTAAGAAAAGGGGTTTATAGAAACATCTCCCCGATGCTGTCTGTGAGGTATCGGCAATATTCATCAATCCTAGATGCTACACATGGTGATTGGCTTTCCATTAATGAGATGGAAAATTTATGGCTTCCTTATAAGCAGATAAATGATGAAAGGATAAGGGGTATAAAACGTTCTTTAAACTCAAATATCAAAGAATGGGATAACAATGCAGGAAGTATATTTCAACATGATAGATTATCCTTATTTGCAGGTAGTGCTTACACCTATGAGCAAGTTTATCTTTTATGGTTAGATGACTATATTGAACCACAAATTTGGGTATACGATGCCAATGGTAATTCACGGTTCGATACCTTTGACGATTATTTAATTGCCTTTTTAACAGGCAATTCATATGAACATAGTAAACCAATGATTTGGTAACTATCATCAAATATGGCAAATTAACCAACATAGCAAGCGTAGTCCATCTGCGTAGCAAACCTAGCCCACCTGTGTAGTGTGTATGCGTCCCACACGTACGCGGTTTCCGCCTTCAGGTAGCCCCTAGTAGGCTACCTGAAAGCGCAGTTTTAACGCAGTTAAAAAAGTGCAGGCTGCTTTTCAAAGCCCCAAAACGGTTCAAAAGCAGCCTGCACATTTCAAAGCAAGCCCAAGTCCCGCACAAAACCTTCAAATTCTGATGTTAGGGTGTGTGCGGAAAGCACGCACGCAGTTTCCTCTTTTCAGACGGCCTCAATCCGTTCTTTGAGGCCGTCTGAAATATTGGTTCTTTCGCCAGCTGCCCAATGGTGAAAACCAATATTACCAATACGATTTAGAAAAACCAACTCGTCCGTGCCGAAAATCAAAAAGCCCGCCGGCAACACCGAGATCTGGACCTACGCCTACGACCCGTTCGGACGACGCCTCTCCAAAGAACGCCAAGACAAACTTACCTGGACAAGTACCGATCCGAAACGCACCCATTTCGTCTGGGACGGAACGCGATTACTTCAGGAGTACACCTACAAAGGCAACTACACCTATATCTACACCGACCAGGACAGCTACGAACCGCTGGCGCAAAGTCTTTGACAACGCCAAAGATGCAAACAATACCTCGCCTATTTCCACACCGACCAAATCGGCATCCCGCGCGAGATGACCGACATCCACGGCAATCTCTTATGGTACGGCGAATACACCGCCTGGGGTCGTCTGAAAAAGGACGAGTGGGTTTACAAGAATGCGCATCAGCCTTTCCGGCTGCAAAACCAGTGTTATGATGAAGAGACTGGACTGCACTACAACTTAATGTGGTATTATGAGCCTGAGGCCGGGCGGTTTGTGAATCAGGATCCGATTGGGTTGTTGGGTGGATATAACCTGTATCAGTTTGCGCCTAATGTTCAGGCTTGGATTGATGTTTGGGGATTATCTACCCTTTCAGAAGTTCAACAAAAAATAAATTTTATTCTTGAAGAACATTTGCCCGATATTAGAAAGATTGATCCTAATGCAAGTATTGGATACCGAGGGAGCGTTGCAAGTGGAATGAGTAAGGCACATGATCCAAAACAAACAAGAGCATTTAACCCAAGAAGTTTTGATGTTGATGCTTTTATTATAAATGATTTCTTAGCTAATGACCCTTAAGTTCTCAAATAGGCGTAGAGATGCAAATAGGATAAACGGAATGAGTGAAATAGAGTCTTCTATTGATAAGAAATTGCGATCGGCATTTCCAAATAATGACTTTAAAGGAGAAAAATTTGGATTTAGGATTTTCAAAACCCACGAATTAGAAGACTTGGCAAGAAAAGGTGATATTCAAAAACATATAGGTAAGTGTTCTTAGGAGGCATAAATTATGGAATATCAAAAAAATACTTAGTATTGTTCTAACAGATAATATTAGTTTTGAGGATATTACAAATAAAATTGCATTTGCATTTAATATTAAATTACAAACAGTAAATGATGATGGTAGATTGTTATCTGTGGGAGAAACTGAAAAAATATAAAGTTATTGTTATAGATAAATATGATGATTTAAGTGATTTATTGTGTGATGAAAACCATGTTTTAGATATAGAGGTGTATAAAGATATTTATCAAGAGAAAGAAATCCTGGAAGAGGAAATAATTAGTATCCTAAAATACAATAAGATATCATGGGAGAGAGGAATATGGATTTCAGCAGATGCCAATAACGGATATAGGGAAATTTTCCCAAAAAACTAAATCCAGTGTGCAAGTTGGCTGAGACAAAAACCAATAAAATCGTAAGGTTGTCTGAAAATTAATTTTCAGACAACCTTTGTCATACGGCAGTTAGTTACTACACCTACGACGCCCTGGGCAACCTGATCTACCGCCAGCTCCCTAACGGCGAAAACCAATACTTCCAATACGACACCGAAAACCAACTGGTCCGCGCCGAGATTAAAAAGAAAGCCGGCAACACCGAAATCTGGGAATACGCCTACGACCCGTTCGGGCGAAGACTCTCCAAAGAACGCAAAGACAAACTGGCCTGGACCAGCACCGAACCAAAGCGGACCCATTTCGTCTGGGACGGTACGAGACTGGCGCAGGAGTATACCTACCAAGGCAGCCACACCCATCTCTACACCGACTAGGACAGCTACGAACCGCTGGCGCAAGTCTTTGACAATGCCAAAGACGGCAAACAATACCTCGCCTATTTCCACACCGACCAAATCGGCATCCCGCGCGAGATGACCGACATCCACGGCAATCTCTTATGGTACGGCGAATACACCGCCTGGGGTCGTCTGAAAAAGGACGGGCGGGGTTTACAAGAACGCGCATCAGCCGTTCCGACTGCAAAACCAGTATTATGATGAAGAAACCGGGCTGCATTACAACCTGATGCGCTATTACGAGCCTGAGGTCGGGCGGTTTGTGAATCAGGATCCGATTGGGTTGTTGGGTGGGGAGCATCTTTATCAATTTGCAGATAACGCTTTGGTTTGGTTCGACCCGTTGGGATTGAAAAAACCTACGCGCAGCGCTTGGGTACTGCCGGCGAGCGCAGGGTAATGAAATATCTGGAAGGTACGGGATACAAAAAAGTCTTCTCTATTCAAAATGCCTCCGGAAACGGCTTGGATATTGTCGCATTGAGACCGGATGGGAAATATGACATATTTAAAGTTAAAAGTTCTAAACGTGGAAAATTTAAACTAAGCGAAAGACAGCAGAAAGGCGGTAAATGTTTTGCTGAGCAAGTGTTGACGGAAGATGTAACGGATAAGAAAAAAGGCGGATATTTTATGAAAGGCTTAGACGGCAAAAAGACGCCTCTTAATAAGAAGAAGGCGCAAGAGATATTTAATAATATAGATAAAACCGAAACTGTCTTTGTTGATATGAATCATAAATTTCAAGCAACCCGCATGACATTTAGCCCATGGTAATTAATTTAGGAGTAAAAAATGAGCAAAAAACCCACCGCCGCCATGAAGCACAATCTTGACCGTCTGGTTGAAAACATTACTACCGGTGACGACAGCGAAGACTATCAACGCGAACGCGGCTATCTGGACGAATACATCCGCCAAGGCACCACCCCGTTCACCCACCGCTGGTATGACGACTTTTTGGAGAAGGACTGTGAAGTCAGCTACACCGCCACCCAAGTCATCTACGATCTGCGCATGGAACTGTGCATCCCGCTTGCCGAATTTCTGCAAGCTCCAAGCGAAAGCCTGTTCCGCGCCATGATGGCAAAAGCCTATTTCCTTACCATGGGCTATGTACGCCACCACCTCACCGGCAGACCGCGCATTCCCTATATCAGCGTAAACAATAGCTACTTCGCCTTCCTCGCCTCCCTCTTTTTCAGCCGCGACGAGCAGAGCCTCAGCTTCGCCGCCCTGCAAACCATCATTGCCAACCCAGACGAATGCATCCGACCGCAGGAAACCGATGCCGCCCGCACCCTCATCCCCCTGTCGTTCCGCCTCGCCCAAGACCATCTTGCCCTGCCGATTGACCAAACGCAGGCAGATTTGTTCGCCTTCTCCGAACTCTACCAAACCGCCTACGCAGGCTTTGACAGCAGCGACGCCGAACAGGTGAAGCAGATTTTCAACGACCTCGCCGACTACCATATCCGGCAAAGCCGCGACGATGAAAAAGGTTACCCCGAATTCGAATACACGTTGGAACAATGGATGCCGTGGGAAATCCTCGCCCTGCTGCGCCTGCGTACGCAAAAAGGCTTGGACAACAGTATGATTAGCCACCCGCTGATTACTCCGTTTCTCCCCTTTGTCGGCTTAGAACTGGGCGGCTTTTTCGACGACGCGCAAAAAAACCTGCGCCGCGCCGTGTTCAAAGAATTTGGTTACCAACCTGTTGTTGATTTATAAATATCTGTGGCAACAAGCGTGCGTTGGGTGGCTAAACTCAACCCAAAAGCAGCCTGAAATCCTTGTTTCCCTGTTTTCAGGCTGCCTTTTTATCATAAGGCCGTCTGAAACTCCGCAGCTTGGTAAGCCGTAGTCTACATGGGTAGCAACTGTATTTTTCACCCCGTCGGGCAAAAATACCAAAACTCAAATCAAGCCGTTTGGATACCGTTTTTCGATGGTACCGTTTTCGGCAAAATAATCACGCATCCGGGCATTCAATATCGTCAGCAGTTTGCGCATACACGCCGTAACGGCAACCTTATCCTGTTTGTCTGCCTCGGCAACATCTGCCGCTCGCCGATGGCCGAATACGTCCTGCGCCACCAAGCCGCCGAACGCGGCCTGTCGCACCCTCGTCGAAACAGCCAGCGCGGGCACGTCCGGCTGGCACGACGGCGAAGACATGCACCGCGGCACCCGGGCCGAACTCAAAGCGCACGGCATTGCCGCCGACGGGTTTTCCAGCCGCAAAATCCGCCGCGAAGACCCGGCGCATTACGACCTCATCATCGCCATGGACGACGACAACCTGGCCGAACTGGAAAGGCAGTTCGGCCGCTGCCCCGGAAAACAGTTCAAGCTCACCGACCTGATTCCCGACAGCGGCTACCGGGCCGTGCCCGACCCTTAGTATACGGGCGATTTTACCGAAACCTTCCGCCTCGTCTCCGCCGCCGCAGAAGCCCTGCTCGACAGGCTGGAAACGGCGGAATAAACAAAAAAGGCCGTCTGAAAACGCATTTCCCGCTTTTCAGACGGCCTCTCGAACCACCTAACCCCGTTACCACCATGACCAAACGCCGAACCTTCCTCATCCTGACCGTCCTCTTCACCCTGCTCTTCATCGCATTGGTAACTCTGGGCGCGTACCTGCTTTCCATTCAAAGCAAACAATTCGCCGTCGCCGCCTTCCTGTTCGCCTTCGGCGCCGTCTTCGGCCAAGTCGGCAGCCTCGCCCTCTACATCCGACATAAAGCCCGCGCCCAAATCATGCGTGAGCAACAAACCGAATCCCATTAAGGCTGGGTATTGTTCGTTATCCGTTTGCCGGTTCTACAGGCTTTACATAGGTAAAGTTTTGTTTGCCGCATTGCTCCCCCTTGCAATTTACACTGACACCGCATACAATTGTTCTTAAATCTTTCAATCCACGGGAGTAGACTTATGAAACAAAACATCATCGTTGCCTTATTCGACATCTCCAGCGAAGCTTATCAAGCCTTTTCTGAATTGAAAGCTTACTCGCAGACAACAGATGCTTTGGTGGCACAAGCCGTTTTGATTAAAAAGGAAAATGGTCTGATTATCCCAGCAGAAAGCACCGACTTTACCGCCAATACGGCCGAAAGCGCATGGACGGGCGGCCTCATTGGTTCGCTGGTCGGCATCCTCGGCGGTCCTATCGGTGTTCTGTTGGGTGGAGCTATTGGCACACTCATCGGCAGTGATGCAGGCACTGCCCAAACATTGGGAGAGTGGTCGTTGCTGGAAAATACAGCCAAAAAACTGGATAACGGCAGTACTGCGATCATTATTTTGGCGCAAGAATCCGACGAAGCTGTATTGGATGCCTTCTTCCACCGTTTCAAAACCGTTATTCTCCGGCAAGATGCAGCCGTTGCCCAACAGGACGTATTGGCAGCAATAGAAGCGCAGGAAGAAGTGGCACGTCAGGCACACGAAGCTTGGAAAAAACAGCGCAAAGCCGAGCGCAAAGCCGAACGTCAAGAGAAAGTGGAAGCCTTCAAGGCCGACATCAAACAAAAATTCGACAAATTGGCAGCCAAGTTGAAATAACACTGCCACCAACCCAAGGTATGTAACCGCTCAAATTTTCCGTTTCGGATGCATGATACGGCTTACCCTTGGACAGCAGGCGCTGATAGAAATCCCGAATAAGCGGTTCAAAACGTGTCGCCACCACGGTAGCCATATACAGCGCCTTACGCACCGCAGACCTTCCGCCGAAGCAGCGGCTTTTGAATTTGGTTTCCCCGCTCTCCCTCGGGTGTGGGGCAATACCGACCAGACTCGCTATCCGTTTGTGGTTCAGCCGTCCCAATTCGGGCAGCATCGCCATCAGCGTAGCCGTCGTTATCGAACCGATGCCTTTGATTTGTTCCGCCACTTTGGCTTTGCCGTCAAAATGCGTGTGGGTGTGCTCGTCGATTTGTTTGTCCAATTCGTCAATCAGCCGGTCAAAATGAGCAATCAGTTGTTTGACGCTTTCGACTTGCGTTTCGTGAACCTGATGCAGACGGTTTTTCTCGGCAGTCCGCATATCCACCAGCTGGTTGCGGCGGTTGACCAATGCTTCCAACACTTCTTCCGCTTCGGTGGGCGGGTGGTAGAGCATGGTTTGCCAATCCTCTTTCTGCGTCATCATCTGTGCGAAGAAGGCGAGCATTTGGGCATCTTTGGCATCGGTTTTGGTCAGCGACTGCGATTGGGCAAACTGATGCGTCTGACGCGGGTTGGCGATAATCACGGCTATGCCTGAGCGGTGGATGGCTTTGGCGGCGGGAATTTCGAGACCGCCGGTGCTTTCCATCACGACGAGGGCGACCTTGTGTTTTTTAAGGTATTCGACGGTATGGGCGATTCCTTTGGGGTTGTTGGTTTCGGTTTTGGTTTTAGACAAAGACGAAACGGCGATGACGAAGTTTCGTTTGGCGATGTCGATGCCTGCGTAATTGTATTGGGTACTCATCATAAACCTGCCTTGCATTCGGTTGTGTTGTCTGGCAACTGTCCGGTTGTGTCGATCGGTTGCCCGACCGCTTCCTGAGCTACGCGACGGTTGTTTGCCTTGGGTGTGTACGGGTGGCGGCCGGGCGGTTTGTTGCTATGATACGGGTGTTCCGATATACAAGGGTGTGTGCGGTACACACGCAGTTTCTGCTTTTCAGACGACATCTACCAAATCGCCTCACCCGAAGGCAACGTCATCGCCATTACCGCCCCGGACGGCAGCAGCACCCAAATCGGCTACCACGAAACCCTCAACCTGCCGGTTGCCGTCAACGATCCCGCAGGCAGGATTACCGCCTACACCTACGACGAACGCGGCAACCTCATCAGCATCACCGACCCCGCCGGTTACACCACCCGCTACGGCTACAACGCCCAATGGCTGCCCGAAACCATAACCGACGCCTTAGGCAAAACCCGACACCTACACTACGACACCCTCGATCAGCTCGTCTGCTTTACCGACTGTACCGGCGAAACCACCCGTTTCGGTTACACCGAATACGGCGATCTCGAAACTGTTACCGATGCGCTGGGCCATACCACCCGCCACCACTACGACGCAGCAGGCAACCCCGTCCGTACCGACTACCCCGACGGCAGTCACGAAACCTTCGAATACGACCGCCTCAACCGTCTGACCGCCTACATCGACGGACTCGGTGCCAAAACCGCCTACGAACTCGCAAATGCCAAACAAATATAAAAAATTACCCGGCACCTGTACCCTGCATTTGATGCCTATAGTTTTTGGCGCGCCTCAGCCACAAGTCAGCCTTTCAATTTCAAAACCAGTAAAACCAGCAGCGCCTCATCTACAGCACCCCCCCTGCAAGGGGCATCCTGCCGCTGGTATGGATCCGTTGCTCCGTTCTGAGGCCTGGTTCGTTCGGCGGATGCTGAAGCGTGACGCTGGTAGAGCATTACCTGTGATGCGGTAGGGCTGGCCTATATAAAACGATCAGGGGTGACTGTTCCCGCTACCTGAGGTGGACAAGGAGGACGAGAAGCAGGTATTGTTCGAGTGCGAAAAGAGATACGGTCATCCTCGAAAGGACATACCAATGGATGAATTGTATATATGGGTTGTTCAAGGAAGCAGCGCCAGTTTTTCCGTCTGCTATCTTTTTCGTCTAGAGAAGGCTGTTCGATGGATAGAAAAGTATAAAAAATCAGCGGGATACTATCGAAGTACCCTCTTGATATATCTATATATGATTGGGCTATTACACAAGGATTGTTTAAAGCTCAAAAGAGATGATCAGAAAAACTCCTGGTTTTATCCAGAGCTTCTCAACCGTTCATATTGAGGATTCTCAATACATTGATGGAGTTGAAGAGGGTTAGAACACCATAACCACCAATATAATCAACTAACAAGGTACGTTTTAAAATGGTGAAAAAAAGTCAGTCAGTTATTATAAGTAATCTTGGTTTCTCTAGATAAGATACCTTGCACATATCACCGACGCTCAGCATTAAACACCTTATCTAGCCCGGATTTTGCATTAATGCCCGTTGAAATAGCATCGGTTGAAGAAAAACTTGGAATTATACTGAGTAATTTCCAAATAATTCTGAATCGCATATTGAAAAATCTGAAGCATCACTACCAGATCCCTAACTCAGCAGTATTTATACTGGGGAATATGTCCTTTACTATAGTTAACTAGAGACGACAGCTAGCTAAATTTTCTTCATTTAAATACGAGCATAAAAATTTTACCTTCGGTAGCACTCTCAATTAGGTTATTTTCCAAGAAAAATGCTGTCACAATCAATATGTTTTTATATCAAAAATTTCCCCATTCACTGCCAAATTGAAAAACTTCAAAAAAATAAATATTTTTTTAATAGATTTGCACAATGATATTCATCTTCTTTATCTTTAGTCAAAAATATTTTGTAGATTTCATCAAAAATATGGTTTAGTTTATTAGACTCTCTGGGAAGATGCTCTCTCATATCACTAGGAAAAATATGCACCACATAACTACTATAGAGCTCTGTGATTAGCCATAGTCCATATTCCAGGAAAATCATATAATTACTTGAATCGACATAAAGGCATTCTTCCAAGTATGAGGCAATAATAACATCTGCCGTATCAGATTCTCTGTTGTAATCATCTTCTTCATACGATCTAATATTTTCTTTTCTTACAGTTTCTCGCGAAAATCCAGTAACATTTTCTGGATTAACCCACTCAAAAGGCTCAATAAAAAAGGTTTCCTTTTCCTCTAGAACAGAGATATCAATATACGAGTTACCCATATTTCACCTATTTCCTCTTGCTATTCAGTAAAATATATTTAGCCCTGTGGGCGCACAAACCATATAATACCATGCACGACTATCACTTTATCTTCCAGATAAATTTTCTTTAAGAGACTATGCCATGGTGAGCATTCACTATTATAGGTCCTCAGAAAAATCACCGGGTCCGTTCGAAATACACATCATGTAGTTGCTATACCCCATGGTGTGTGCTGCCTACTGCAATAAACGCAAACCTATAGATTGAGTATGTTAATATAGAGGAAATAAAATATATTGCACAAATAATAGCACGAAGAAGGCTCGGTTAAAAATGGCATGAATCTAAATAAATATAATTATTTTTTTAACGCCTATCTGAAATATTATCATGAACAGAAAAGAAGCTATAAAAATACTTTCTGAACATCAGAGTAATTTAATATCTGATGCTGATAAGATGAATATATTGTTAGATTTTTGGTATTCTTATGAATCTGAACCTGAGTATTTAAATGAAGAACTTATAGATTACCTAAGCACACATGAATTTGACGACGTAGAATACTATAGTGAATTTTTTTCCAGCCTGTAGTTGTTTTCAGGACTGGTTCATAAAAAATTCAATTCTAAATAATAATTATTTATCAAAGGAACTTAGCAATGTTCTCCTCAAGAAGATAGAGGTCTTTGGGGATGAAATAGGCAGGAAGATCAAATGCCCCTGCTGTTATTTTTACACTTTGTCAGGTAGGTTAAGTTATGATATTTGTTCTATTTGTTATTGGGAAGGCCCTGGCGGCAATGAACTGTCATACTCCTCCGCAAACCACAGTACCTTATCTGAATACAGAAATAAGTTCTTCATTAACCATGATAAGGCCGAATTAGAAAAATACATCTTTAAAAGGTTGATATTTTTTGATGCCCCATTCATGAATCTGAAAATCTTATTCCCCCAGGGATAAAAGCCGCGTTTTCAGTTTTATAACAGTGTATTTCATACAATAATTTTTAAAACCACTGTGTATTGATCCCTGAGCTCATGTTTCAACCTCTTAAATAAGTTATTTCCTTTATCTATAAAAGCCTGCTCTTTTTCTGTATTTTCAAATCCAGAGTTTACAGGATCGTTCATATTTAGTGTTTTATCATATTCATTTGCCCAATTTATTAATTCTTCAGCCAACATATTGGATACCGGCAGAGAATACGGGTCTATATTGCAGCAAATATCATCATCTATCCACCATAACGGAAAGCAATGGTAGTCAGGCATCAGCTTAATTTTCTTCATTCCTCATACCGCGTCTTATTGTTCTTTCGCAAGATTCTTATCAGCGATAACCCATCGTTAACTTACTTATAGTACTTTAACAAATTCATTATCTCTTTTGACTTCTTTGTACCATGATAGTCTTCAGTCGCATAATGCCTAGCATTATATCCAAACTCATTTTTTATGAGCTGCCTGTATTAGATAATGCTAGCTGGAACCGGATAGTTTTTATCTACGTAGACATCATCAACACTACAGGTTTCATAGATCCATTTATTCCAATTATCTATCACCCATTGCCTGCTTACCCCTGCTGAATGTTCCAATTCAGCTTCTTGTGGGAGCATCACCAGAATTAGTCCGGCCTTATGCCCAGTAGATACCACAAAACCATATTTTCTGTCGCTACCTGGGAATTCGACCAGCATTAAATCAACATATTTTTCGTGCGGGTATGAACCAGGAAACCTAAAAACTGCACCATGCCTCAAATCACTATGATAATTAACTAGTTTTTGCACTATTACTCCTTATATTCTCTTATTGGAATATTATGTATCTATGGCGGTGTTTATATTTGCGTCTCCCACAAGCGGATGAAGAATTAAAACATGTGGTTCCCTTTAAAACCTTGATACATGAACCTACTCGAGACCCTCATCGGTTATGACTATATGTTAAATTTCTCTCCATGGAAGCCAACAAGTCTATACCCTAACCCATCTTGATTTTCTAGAAGCAGCTTATCTCCGCTCAGAGTAAGACTAATCCACCGTACCAAAGTCCAGATAGTCGTAGACACAGATACACCACTTTTCCTGAGCGTCGATCAGATAATTTTCCCCCGGATACTCCACGAGAAAATCAAGTAGTGAACGAACACTTTGTATAGAGCACTGAATCAGGTACCCGCCCTCAAAATCGTTTCCCACCACTATAAACCTGCAGAAATCGGTGGGCTGAAGAATGACCTCTATATCTTCTACAAACTCCAATGTTTCATGTAGGCGCCGGCAACGGTGGTTTTTTGTTTTGCTCCACGCAATTCTAGAACCCGTGAAAGGGAAACCCTTCATAGATGAGTAGCTCTTATAAGATTCCTCATCTAACCGGGCATATTCAATATTGTGCCGCTTGAAAAACCCGGTTAGCTCCTGATCATACACAGCTCAGTCATCCTTTCAGCAGCTATTACCGCTGCGCCCAGTACCCGTTAGTCCAACCGGTAGTGCAGCATACGGGTGGAGTCCCGGAAGGCTGGGATCTGCCGCCCGATAAGGGATAACAAGAAGCCGCTTCTTTTCCACGTCGGAAAATCAACTGTCAGGCGCTTGACGCTCATCAGGTGCAGATTATCCGCCCACCGCTCAAACTCCAGGTCATCGTCACAGCCGAAAACGAAACGGGCACGCACATGCTTCAGCGCCTCATGCCTGTCGGAGTTCTTCACCATCCACGAATTCTGTACATCGAAAACTACCTCACTACGGTGAAAACGGCGCGCCAGATCGCAGAACAGGGCGCGCACAGTGTACCGGTCAAAGTACATGAGCACTCCCTCAATCACCAGCAAAAACTGGGCGTTCGGGTGCAGGCGGTTCAGCTCATCCATCCACCCGGCGTCAAAAGCAGAAGTGGCCAGCAGCGTCTCACCCCGCTGCGCAGGCAGCAGCTTCTGCCGCAGAGCAATAACCTCAGGCAAATCAATATCGTAAAACGGTACACCGTCGGCAGCAGCGCCGATACGCTCCCGGCGGCTGTCCAAACCACACCCCACGTTTACGACCACAGGGGTAGGGTGGCGATGAATGAAATCAGCGGTTAGCCGGTCGAAGTAATCCGCGCGGATCGCGGTACCAACAACGGTGTGAATAATATGGTCGTACTTCGAAAAATCGTAATCAAGCTGCCGCACCAGGTGTGTAGCCGCCTCATCGTGAATCACCGGGTTAGGCATCTGCGAGGCAAGATGCTTCATATACAGCGGAATCAGTAAAGTCTCGCTCACAGAATCTTCAAGGTGCAGCATGGCACGCTCCTTTGGCAGAGTCCACGACATAACCCCCAGTAGCTAGAGGCGGCTACGCCCCAGATGCCCACCAGCAGGGATACGCATGGAGAATGGCTAACTTTGTGTGTATTTTATCTCCATCACCCACGATTTTTAAGGGGTATGCTGTCAAAAACACAGACAGGTATTTCAAGCCCCTACGGCACAGCCACAAACCTTGTTATATTGCAACCGCAGAAACGGCAAAGCGGCTCCTCCGGCCGGTAAAAGCATTGTAAACACGGCCAGATACACGCGGTGCCGCAGCTTTAAAAGCTGCGGCACCCACAACAGCGCACCGTGGTTAAGCCCCGCCGCTGCCGGTATTCTTCACGTAGAAAAACCTAATCGATCAGATCACGCACCACAATAGTCTGGTCACGGTCCGGACCCACACCAATCGCCGAGATACGACAGCCAGAAAGCTCCTCAAGCTTATGCACATACTTGCGGGCGTTCTCCGGCAGGTCAGCCAAAGACTTCGCATCCGAAATGTTCTCACTCCAGCCGTCAAAATACTCATACACCGGCTTGGCGTGATGGAAATCGGTCTGCGTCATCGGCACCTCATCAAACCGAACACCGTCCACCTCATACGCCACACACACCGGAATCTTCTCAAGCCCAGTGAGCACATCCAGCTTAGTAATGAACAAATCAGTAAACCCGTTAATGCGCACCGCCTGACGCGCAAGCACCGCATCGTACCAGCCGCAGCGGCGCGGACGGCCCGTGTTCACGCCAAACTCGCCGCCGGTCGTGCGCAAAAACTCACCCATCTTATCGAACAGCTCAGTGGGGAACGGGCCAGCACCCACACGGGTGGTGTACGCCTTCTGAATACCGATCACACGGGAAATGCGGGTGGGGCCAACACCCGAACCCACACAGGCGCCCCCAGCAGTCGGGTTCGAAGAGGTAACAAACGGGTAGGTGCCGTGATCGACGTCAAGGAAGGTCGCCTGGCCGCCCTCCATAAGCAGGGTTTTGCCCTCATCCAAGGCATTATTGAGCAGCTGAGTGGTATCAACAATCATGAGCTTTAAAGCCGCTCAGCGAACGAGAGGAAATAATCCACAATCTCGTTCACCTCAACATGGCGGCGGTTATACACCTTCACCAGCAGCTCATTCTTCTGCCGCAGCGCACCCTCAACCTTCTGCCGCAGAATCGACTCATCCAAAATATCCTGCACACGAACACCCAAACGGCCCACCTTATCCATATAGGTGGGCCCATACTCGCGCCCGGTCGTGCCAATCGCGCGCTTACCCAAGAAACGCTCCGTGACCTTATCCATCGTCTGGTGGTACGGGGCCACCAGGTGGGCGTTCGCAGAGATTTTAAGCTTAGAAGTATCGGCACCGCGCGCCTGCAGACCCTCAATCTCAGCGAAAAGCGCTTCCGGGTTCACCACCACGCCGTTACCAATCACGGGGGTCGCGTTCTCACTCAAAATGCCAGCGGGCAGCAGCTTCAGCTCAAACTTCTGCCCATTCACCACCACCGTGTGGCCAGCATTATTGCCGCCATTAGGCTTGACCACGTAATCCACGCGGGGGCCGAGCAAATCGGTTGCCTTACCCTTCCCCTCATCGCCCCACTGGGCACCCACGATGACGACAGCTGACATTTCTTGCGCTCCTTGTTAAGCTTCACATTCCGCGCCGGTTACGCGCCATACAACCCGCACCCAGCCGAGGCGGGCACACAATTATTAATCATACCGCCCACCGCCCGCGCCGGCACTAGCAGCAGTCGCCAAATTTCGCGGCGGGCACGTGCATCTGCTGCCCAGGTTCGGCATCCACAGAGATTTTAATTCTGTGGCTGCTGTTTCTACTCGTTCACAGGGTTCTTGCCATAGAGGCTATTCTTGTAAGGACTCCAACTCGTGATGCTCACGTCTCGGGAACATATGCATCTCACCCAGGCACGCCTCTTCTTCGATATCTCGATAGATAGCGGGGTGTACCACCGCAAACAGGGAAGCCCTCGTGGCTTCCAAGTGGGACGCGCTCATACCCGTACAAGGTATCTTCAAGTGTAGGTTCGTGTAGGTCAAGGATTGATTGAAGCTCGCACGGCTCTCACGCGTTCGAGGCCATGTAGCCGAGAACCACGTTTACCCTTACGCCACCCTCATGGTATACATCAAGCTACGGTCCTGCTGCGAATAAGCACATACGACATAGGTCATGGTAGGAGTATAACTCCCTATAATGTATACACCCTATATAGCCTGGGTGTAACATATATTGCTATAATGTGCAGGTAACTTTAGGTATAAGGAGAGACCACATGATTACTGCTTTCATATGTAATATAGAGATAGACGGAAAATCCCTAGGTATTTAAAAGAGAGCTGGAATATTGGTGCTAAACCAATAAAGACGCCTAGAAGGGAGGATCCAAATTCCTATTATGCAAGTGACGCTAAGGACAGAATAGATAATTTTCCCACGTCTATACTCCCTTATATATATGGAATAAACGCAAGGAAAGAGAATGTAATACCTACTAGATTTTTATAAATTAATAGATAAAAAAATACTTAATATTGATATAAAAATGGGTAGATATTTTAACAGTAAGCCATAACTTAATTAGGGACAGAGAAAATCCCCGCGCAGATGACTTTGGTCACTGATATAGCTGATTCTCCCGAAGGAATTAAAAGATAGAATCAACAAACTTTCTAGGAATAAGAAAAATATGAAATAATTGAGCAGTTAAACCTTACTGGAATATTAATCCCAGGATCACAAAAAAGTTCATGTTCATCACGCAAGAAAGTGTACCATATATGTTATTCGCAATTTAAATTACAAGTACCAGATAACGATATTAAAGATTCTCCCCCTTAGAAATACTTCCTGAAATATTTACAAGTTATTCATTTTGCAACATCTAGAAATCCCAGCAAACACCAAGTTATTAGATGGTCTAAGAAAAAAACCTAGTGATTATTATAAATTAAGTAAAGACTGGGGAGTATATATAGCACGCCATGGTGCATGTTACTATATATCACCAAAGTATAAATATGGTATCCCATACGCTCTAGGGTTTTCACTTAGATGGTTTTTCCTTCATTTTACTTCAAGAACATATAATAGAATATTATGAATCACAAATGATTGATATCATAAACCCAAACTGCGCTGAAGAAACAAGTCTATACAGAAAAAAACGAAGAATATACTATTATTACAGAAAGAAATTCAGGAAAAATAGTATGCGGTATAGATTTAATAACCACATATCTCACACTGGACAACATATATCTATCATGAGCCTTACCTATAAGGTTAGAGAATTTAAGGAAGTGTATACATCTTTTACAAAAAGATATGGAAAAGCTTAGCAGAAATATCTTCAAAAAAACTCATGATTTACAATCAAATAAACAACAAGACTATATATCTAGATATGCATTGTATATAGCCCTTCTAATGATCGTACCTGGAGTTGTCTCTGGGGTAAGTGATAGTATATCTATAATAAATATATTTCTCCCATCGGAGAATAGTCAGCACCCAACCCCCTTAATACTTATACCCAGTATTGTCATTCTTATATTTTTGGCTTTTATCATCATGACAATATATAAGCTTACTAAGCGAAAAAGGACGACTGAAGACAGTTTTAAAGATCGCTCATTGAATTACTAGCGAGAAGAAGACGTCACCTCACTATACTCCACAGGCATTACACATTTATTGAGTAGCTATTATCTTTCTCTCCAAATCACTAAAATTAATGACAGGTATATCTACAGTATTCTCGGATGGATCTTTATATATATAACCTTCCTGGACAATTGCAGAATAACTAACTTTCCGCTTAAAAGCTTTTTCTACCCATTCAACCTTTTTAGCTAGATTTCTTCGCCAAGAAGTGTCATCATTTCTAATCTTTCCGGCCACATTCTTCGGATTCCCAAAGGGGTCAACAGATTTACATTCTAATACAATAATGTCTCCCTTCTCATTTCTTGCTAGTACATCTATTTGACCAGTAAGGCTGGATTTTTGTTCCCCTGAGAGGTCTTTGCCAGGTTGACCATTTCTCCAAAACCCATTTTGGGTAACTTCCCCGGCAATATAATTATTTCGGCGCAATAAATTAATAACTTTCAACTCAAAGGAATCAGATACGGCTTTTCTCCGCATATTGCTATCTCTCTCAATTTCTTGAGATAGCCACAATGATATTGATGCTTCCAGGATTCGAGGAGAAAACCATACATATTCTCCTAAATTATACAAGGGAAATAAATTATAACTACCCTTATCGTATGAATTAAGGCAAAGATCATAATAATCTGAAGAATCGTAAGAAATCTTTTTGCTTCATCGCACAAGAATACATCTGTATATTTAGAAAAACTATTTTTTTCGAACGTAAGATTAATATTATTTTTCTGTAGAATATTAAGCAATAAGGATAATCTCTTGTGCAGACCATACCATATATCTTTCCCCGCCCCGGTCATAGGAATGCGCTTCAGAATCCTAGATTCCTTAAATACTGACTCAATGATATTCTCATCAATATTTATCCCATACCATATTACGTCAATAAATTCAGCAAGGATTTCGCAAGATAAACCACCAAGTAAAATATTTACGTCTTCTTCAACAGGAATCTTTGGGGCAAATACTATCGTCGAATAGAATTCATCCGGGTTCTCCCATAGAGGTACTATGTCATTATGCTCTTTAGCGCGTTCTAAAAACAAACAACCAACTATAAAACTGAATAATTTACAGAAATCTTGACATTCTCCTACATGTTGTTTTTGCGATAATTTTTTAAGCATATATATTCTTTGAAGCGCCCGAACAATATATATTCTCCATTTTTTTACTTCATACACATATTCTTCCTCTTTATGGCATGAAAAATTTTCGTTTTTGTACGATACATCGATTAGTTTCATTAAAGTTATAATCGCCCAATCAAAATCTATATCATTTATCCGTGATTGAATATCTTCACAATAGGAATTATAATTCTGACTTCCTTTTTTATAGTTATTTAGGTTACTGAATCTTGGTGGTAAAATTTTACCTGAGTCTACTCCCTCCTTTACTCCATGCCGTGAAAGTTCATATAAAGATCGACCAATTTCAGTTGCGTCTTTACACACTTGCTCTAACAGCTCGTCGTTACGTACTAGTGAATCTTTCATTGTTGTCCTCAATTCTCCAGATTAATCTTAGATACCTGTGCTGCCATCACTCTCAAAATCACAGCACTTGGGACAGCCTCCTGAGGGGTGCCCCCTCCCTACTACCGAATCACCTTACTGGTTCTCAAAATGCTCTGTCAATAGAATCCATCAGGCTGCAAAAAGTCTAATCCATCAAATCGCGTATCTCAATGATCTGATCGCAGTCAGAGCCTACGCCGATCGCCAAGGTGCGGCAGCCAGGAGCTTCTTCGAGCTTATGTACATACATGTGCTCGTTCAGGCAACACTCTGACCTGGAGCCTACCCAATATCAAGCCCTTCAGCTCACCCTCACCCGAACCCTGAAATCTACCCTGCTGTGCCTACGGCACACCCATACAAAGACACATCAGCTGAACGCTTCCCTCAACCATCAGCCGTATTATCACCAGGATTGGGGCAGCACTACTACAGATTCTGTATCCCATCATGCTCGTTACCCCGCTGGCTCTACTGAACACGACCACAACCGGTTCTATGTTGTGGATGGCACCCGGGTACCGGCCTATCACCCCAAACTACGCCTATTACAGTAGTAAAAGCCACAGGAGCAGGCTCAACCACGAGATGATTCGCCCTAGACCTTAGACAGAACCACTGGTAATCGCCGGTGCACACCATGACACCTATCGCGTACCGTGCCACAACATCGATAGACTCAAAAACCCACTCACAGTTCAAGGCTACCAAGGACTGCATCTCACTAGCCGGTCCGGAGACAATTCGGTGAAAATCTCACGGACTAGGACAAGCAGTTTCAACCAGCAGGTCAACCATCACCAAAGCAGTAACCGAGCGTGTAATCGCGCATTTCATGTGTTGACGGGTACTTTCGGCGGCAGAATCAGTTTGTGTCGTTGACCTTCCGCCGCAGCGCACGCCGTTCTACCTCATACGTCGCGCATACAGGCACTAGCAGCAGTCGCCAAATTTCGCGGCGGGCACGTGCATCTGCTGTGGGCACAAAAACGGGTGCGCACCCAAGACATTGCAGGGAGTGCGCACCCGTAATAATCGGCTGATGCCAGATCCAGAGGAATTAAAGGATCTTAATGAAAGTCAGTGGGTACTCGTACTCTTCGCCCTTATTCGCCGAGACAGCGGCGATAATGTGGAAGACAATCAGCACAATAGCCACCAGAGGCATCACAATCATCGGGATAAAGAACAAAATACCGAGGGTAATAATTGCCAGAATCCACGACGCCGTGCTGATAGCCCACAGGGTGAAGTTAAAGTTAAAGGCACGACGGGATGCTTCCTTCGTGAACCCGTAGCCCGGCTTGTCTTTATAAATAAACCAGAAAATCAGCGGCGCCAGGAACCAATAGTGGTTGCCGAAAGGAACGTGGCGCCCGCAGAAATAAGGTTCATCAGAAACGCCATATTCTTATCGTCTGCGCTCACCGCCCCAGACTGCGGCTGCCCGTACGGATCCTGCTGGTACTGTGCGCCCTGCTGATCGTACTGGTTTTGGTTCTGCTGGTACTGGTACTGTGCCCCCTGCTGCTCATAAGGATTCTGGTTCTGCGGCTGGTATCCCTGCGGCTGCTGGTTCTGCCCATTCCCAGGGTTTTTGTCGTAGGGGCCATTTTCGTAAGGATTCTGACTCATGATGCTCCTTAGGTATGCGGTTTTCGACGCCGCACAGTTTTTTGTGAGGTAAGCACCATTTTAAGGGATGCACCTGAAAGGGCGCGAGTAGCAGATATTTGCCCACGCAGGGTTTTTAATCCTCATTCCCGAACAAATATCCTCTGCTCCCGGTAAAGCGAACAAAACATTGAGAGATAATTCACCTTCATTCATTGAATGAAATAAACCTCAATGTATTCCGTGCAACTTTTTTCTCGCACACTGGTGTATTGTGGTTTTCATCTCTCAGCTTCTTCGAGGTGCGGCGATGCCGTCGCACCGCATTATCACTCATACATTCGAGGAGCATCATGCCAAAAAACACTCCGATACGGGGCCTCTCAAGAGCCTGCCTATCGGCAACCCTGGGTGTAACTATGGCCATCACAGCGGGGCTGCCCGCAACGGCAGCACCCGCTGGTGACCCCGACACGCCAGTCGCCCAGGACATCGCCCGGAACTCCCGTGAGCGCGCCGTACTCTCAGATTCCATGAAGAAGGCCGAAGGCAATATCCCCGTCTTCGTACAATTCAAAGGCAAAGGCGCATACGAACAAACCCAATCCCCCGCAGTACTAGCCAACAAACAAGCACCCATCAATAAGCAGGCCGAAGTCCAAGCCATCAAAACCCAGGTGCAATCACAGGCACAGGCGGCAGCCCAGAGCACCGGCGCGAAAACGCTGTACACCACGCACAATATAATGCGCGGGGTGGCTTTGCAGGGTGATGCGGCGCAGATCCGTGCCCTCGCCAATAACCCCGAGGTGGAGCGCATCACCCCGATCGTGCCGAAGAAGAAGCAGAACGCCGGTTCCGTGGTTGATACCGGTGCGGCGGAAAACTGGGCACGTGAAAACAGCGGGTACACCGGTAAAGACGTGAAAATCGCGGTCGTAGACTCCGGTATTGACTACACGCACGCCGATTTCGGCGGGCCCGGCACGGTCGAAGCGTTCAACAAAGCAACTAAGCTCACCGAGATGCCTGCCGCAGACTCGGGCCTGTACGATGCCAAGAAGTACATAGGCGGCTACGACCTGGTGGGTGACTCGTACGACGGTACGAACCAGACCGCCCCGGATAACAACCCCATCGACTGCTCCGCTGGCGGCCACGGCACGCACGTTGCGGGCACCGCCGCCGGGTACGGCGTAAACCAGGACGGCACCACCTTCCGCGGCGACTACTCCAAACTCACCGCAGAACAGCTGAACCAGATGAAAATCGGGCCCGGCGCGGCACCGGAAGCGCAGCTGTATAGTTTCCGCGTGTTCGGGTGCACCGGCACCACCGCTGTGGTTGTTCAGGCGCTTGACCGCACCCTCGACCCGAACGGTGACGGGGATTTCTCGGACCGGGCAAATATTGTGAACCTCTCCATCGGCGGCGAGTTCTCCCCACCGGATGATGCCGACGCATACGCCGTTGAATCCCTCAACCGTCAGGGCGTGCTCGCAGTTGTTTCAGCCGGTAACGCAACCGACTACTACGGCCGCGGCGACACGTACTCCGATTCGGGCCAGCCCGCAAACGCGGTTTCTGCGCTGACAGTGGCGAACTCCATCGGCTCCTCCTACGCGGTGGACTCCATGGAGATTCAGGCACCAGCAAACGTGGCCGGTAAAGTCCCCGGCGACTACACCGTCTCGTACACCTACACGGGGGCAAAACCTGAGGCGCTGACCGGGACAGTCGTGACCCCTTCCGAGTCGAATAAATTCGGGTGTGAGGCGTTCAGCGCCGAAGACGCCGCGAAGATTAAAGACAAGTGGGTGTTTATCGAGTGGGCCAACGCAGACGGTTCACTCCCCTGCGGTTCTAAGGTGCGGTTCGATAACGTCGAAAAGGCTGGCGGTAAAGGCGTAGTCCTTTCCTCAGAGGAAGAAAAACCTGCCCTGCCGATCGGCGGTAATGAGAGCATCCCCGGGTTCCGTGTGGCAAAAAGCGCCTCCGCTAAAGTGCGTGAAGCCGCCGCCACCGGTGAGCTGAAGGTACGTTTGGGCGCGGATTTGAAAGAATCCCTGCGTGTGCCCAGCAATAAGAAGGATCAGCTGACCGCCTCCAGCGCCCGCGGCTACCACGGCACTTACGGGTACACGAAACCCGATGTGGCGGCGCCGGGCAACAATATCTCTTCGGCGCGGGTAGGCAGCGGGACGGACGGCATCTCGTATACGGGTACCTCCATGTCGGCCCCGTTTGCCGCCGGTGTGGCCGCCCAGGTGCTGCAGGCTAACCAGTCCTACGGCCCCACCCAGCTCAAGGCCGCGATTATGAACAGCGCCAACCATGATGTGCGCACCGCCGACGGGAACGTGTATGCGGTGGACCGCGTGGGTTCAGGGCGTATTGATGCTAAGGCTGCGGCAGAGACGAAAGTGCTGCTGTATAACGCCGACCGGCCCGCGCAAGTGTCCCAGACCTTCGGGGTACTCGAATACGCGGTGAACGAGGGCAAGCAGACCCTAACCCGCGAGATGACGGTGGAAAACTTCGACTCGCACACCCACACGTACAACATTTCGTACGCGGGTAGCACCGACATGCCGGGGGTGGAGTTCTCCCTGCCGTCGAATATTACGGTAAACCCCGGAGAGAAGAAGAACTTCACGGTCACTATCACCATTGACCCGGCTGCCATGGAGAAGACCATGGACCCGGCCATGGAGAAAACCCATAACTCCGTGGACCCGTACGGTGACGGCACAGAGCTGGTACCCGAACAGTACCGCCAGTTCATTGCCTCAGAGTCGGGGCGTATTCTGCTCACTGAGGGCGCAGCCACCCTGCGTGCGCCCATCCACGCGGCACCTAAGCCCGCATCAGCGATGAAGGTAGAGGGGAGCTCTGTTGAGATCCCCGCCGGGGAGCACCAGGCAAACCTGAAACTCACCGGTACTGAGCTGAACCAGCGCGGCTACAAGTCGCTGCTAGGGGCGTTCGAGCACGGCGCATCAATTGAGCGCACCTCCCCCGGTGAAGCTGGATGTGAGCAGCAACGCGAAAGCGAATATGCAGCATGTGGGTGCCGCATCGACTGCACCCGCGCTGAAAGCATCCGGCGGTAACCCCAATGACGGGCTGCTTGCGTTCGGTATCTCGACGTGGGCTAACTGGGATGTGGTCTCAACAGAGAACACGTTCACCGTGAATATTGACACCGACGGGAATAACCGTGCCGACTATATGCTGGTTACCGACCGCGCGAAGGGCATCGACTTCCCGATTGTGCGCCTGTACGGGTACAAGAACGGCAACCTGGAGCAGATCGCCTACTACCCGCTCAATAACGCCTGGGGCGACACCGACACGAACATGATGGACTCCAACGCCCTCGTGATGGCGGTACCGCTGAAGGACCTGGGGCTCAGCGCCGAGAAGACGAAAGACATTAAGTACAGTGTCTCGGCCACCACCCAGTACGCCTGGACTAACGTGAGCGAGACCGGCTGGATTAACTACCGTCCGTTCGACCCGAAGCTGTGGTTCTCCGGGACCGCCGCAACAGTTCAGGGTTTCTTCGCTGATGCGCCTTCCTCCGAGCTGGTGGCACACCGCGCCGAAGGTGCGACTGATGTGAAGGCCCTGTTCCTGCACATGCACAACACCACCGGTGATCTGAGCGGGCTTAACGGTGCCGCAGGCAACCGCGCGCAGGTGCTGGAGGTCACCGAGCAGCAGCGGCTCGACCCGGCGCCGTCACGGTTCACGGATGTTCCGGCCGAGAACCAGTTCTACGCAGAAATCAACTGGTTGGCGCAGCGGCGCATCACCACCGGCTACCCGGATGGGACGTTCCGCCCGGGCGAGAACGTGGAGCGCGGGGCAATGGCCGCGTACTTCTACCGCCTAGCAGGCACGCCGCAGTTCACCGCGCCGGATAACCCCACGTTCAGTGACGTTCCGAAGTCTCACCCGTTCTACAAAGAGATTGAGTGGATGGCCGCCCGCGGCATCACCACCGGCTACGGTGACGGCACGTTCCGCCCCTCCGCCTCGGTGAACCGCGACGCCATGGCCGCGTTCTTCTACCGGTACGCCAACTCGCCGCAGTTCGCAGCACCGGCAGCCTCCCCCTTCAAGGACGTACCCGCCAACAGCCAGTTCTACAAGGAAATCGCGTGGCTGGCCGAGCAGGGCATCACGAAGGGCTGGGATGACGGCACGTACCGTCCCGGTGAGCCGATTCACCGCGACGCAATGGCCGCGTTCCTGTACCGTTACAGCGATAAAGTGCTGAAGTAGGTACGAGCGGATCTTAGCCGCTACTGCGTTTGGGGCGCTGGCTTCTCCTGTGCGGGTGAAGCTGGCGCCCCGCGCCATATGCGGTGCCGCCCGAAAGCTACGCGCCATAGGGCGGCGGGGTTTATTCAGACCTAAAACGCCATATTTGTGAGAGGATGGGTATTACACACCGCATATTTACGTTGTGCACCAAAAATATTGGGATTTTTATTGCCCCGGCAATGCTTTAAAAACAGATGAATAGAGCACCCAGGAATTATTAAATCTCATGCTAAAGTAAATCACACTGATATGCTATATCTCACACATATCACGTTACCTATAGTCAGGAAACCATCATGAGACCACTATCCACCCCACGGCTTTTCGCCAAAAGCTGCCTGGCCGCAACAATGGGCTTAGCCCTCACCCTCAGCGCCGCAGCACCGGCCTCAGCCGTACAGCCCCATGCTGACGAAACTGGTATCGTCACCTCGGGGGATACCGCCAAGGACGTACTCAGCCCCGGCATGAAAAAAGCGGAAGGCAATATCGCTGTCTTCGTACAATTCAAAGGCAAAGGCGCATACGAACAAACCCAATCCCCCGCTGTACTAGCCAACAAACAAGCACCCGTCAATAAGCAGGCAGAAGTCCAAGCCATCAAAACCCAGGTGCAGTCACAGGCGCAGGCGGCGGCCCGCCAGTCCAGCTCCCAGGCGCTGTACACCGTGCACAACGCCGCCCGTGGCGTGGTACTTCAGGGGAATGCTGCGCAGATTCGTGAACTTGCGCGCCGTGGCGATGTGGAGCGCATCACCCCCATTATTGCCAAGGAACGGCAGAACGCCTCCAGCGTGGTAGACACCAAAACCGTTAACACCTGGACCCGCGAAAACACCGGGTACACGGGCAAAGACGTGACCATTGCCGTGGTCGATTCGGGCGTGGACTACACGCACGCCGACTTCGGCGGCCCCGGCACGGCCGAAGCATACCAGAAAGCGAAAGACATGCCCGAGCTGCCCTCCGCAGATTCAGGGCTGATTGACCGCAATAAGATCGCTGCGGGCGTGGACTTGGTAGGAGACAGCTACAACGCCTCCTCCACGAACACCGAGCAGAACACCCCGCACCCCGACAACAACCCGCTGGACTGCCGCCCTGATGGGTTCGGGTCCGGCGGCCACGGCACACACGTTGCGGGCACAGCCGCCGGGTACGGCGTAAACCAGGACGGCACCACCTTCCGCGGCGACTACTCCAAACTCACCGCAGAACAGCTGAACCAGATGAAAATCGGGCCCGGCACCGCCCCGGAGGCTAAAATCCTGCCGGTTCGCGTGTTTGGCTGCTACGGCACCACCCACATGGTCATTAAAGCCCTCGACACGGTACTGGACCCCAACGGCGACGGCGACTTCTCGGATAAGGCGAACGTTGTGAACCTGTCGCTGGGCGGAGAATTCGCGCCCGTGGACGACCCCGAATCGTATATTGTGAACACGATGGCGCGGCAGGGCGTATTCACGGTCGCCGCAGCCGGTAACGCCAATAACTACAACGGGGTGGGCGACACCTACTCCAACTCGGGCAGCCCCGCCAACGCCGCCGCAGGGCTGTCGGTGGCGAACGCCTACGGCACCACTCAGCCGACGGATCAGATGAAAGTACTCGCCCCCGAACAGCAGGCCGGGTTCGTGAACGGCGTGTACACCTCCAGTTTCGGCTACGCCGCTGCAAGCGCCGACAAACTCACCGGTGAGGTGGTTAAAGCCCCAGCATCCAACCGGTACGGCTGCGAAGCGTTCTCCGAGCAGGACGCGGCGCAGCTTAAGGGCAAGTGGGTGTACATCGACTGGGAAGACCCGGCCACCGGAAAATTCCCCTGCGGCTCAGCGGTGCGATTCAACCATGTGGAGGCCGCCGGCGGTCAAGGCGTCATCCTGGGGTCGGTGCAGGAGCGGCACGAGGTCGGTATCGCGGGTAACGCCACGATCCCCGGTTTTATGCTCTCTAAAAGCGCCACCGACAAGCTGGCCACGGCAATCAACGACGGCACCCTGCGGGTTGAGCTGAACAACGACTACAAGGCTCAGGGCCGCACCTCACACAGTAAGGCGCTGGATCTGGTGTCCTCTTCGGCGCGCGGGCAGCACGGCTCGGACGGGTACATTAAACCGGATGTGGCGGCCCCCGGCGCCGAGATCGTCTCAGCTGCCGTGGGCGGCGGCACCAAGGGGGTTGCGTTCACGGGCACCTCCATGGCGGCACCGCACGCATCGGGGGTGGCGGCGTTGGTGCTGCAGGCGCATCAGGACTACTCCCCACTATGCTCAAGGCCGCCCTGATGAACGGGGCGAACACCGACCTGAAAGACTCCCAGGGGCACACGTATGCTGTGGACCGGGTAGGGTCCGGCATGATTAACGCCAAGGCCGCTGTTGAGGCTAAGGTGCTGGCGTACGATACGAAACAGCCTGAGCGCGTATCAACAGCGTTCGGCGTGCTGGAGTACACCCCGGACTCGGGGGTGCAGACCGTAACCCGCGACATCACTCTCGACAATACGGACTCGCGGGCACACCTACACCCCGGAGTATGTGGCAGCACCGACATCCCGGGGGTGAGTTTCTCCCTGCCGTCCACGGTGAGCGTGGGGGCGGGCGAGAAGAAGAACGTGACGGTGACCGTCACCATCGACCCGCGAAACTGGAGAAAACCAGGGACCCCGCGCTGGAAAAGCGCCAGAGCTCACGCAACGTCGTGGGCGATAAGGTCGAAACCACCGCCGAGGGGACCGCCAGTATGTTGCGAGCGCATCGGGCCGGGTGGTGTTTAAGGAGGACGGCGCCGAGGCGATGCGCGTGCCGGTGCATGTGGCCCCTAAACCGGTTTCGGCGATGCGCGCGGACACCTCAAAGATTGAGTTCGGCACCGGTGCTGAGCAGAAGGTGAAGCTTACGGGCACCACCTGGATCAGGGCGGGTACCGGTCGATGCTGGGCGTGTTTGAGCTGGGCGCCGCCAGCGGCCGTATTCCGACGCAGAACCTCACGGTGGCGTCGGATCAGGTGGTTGATGTGCAGTATGTGGGTGCCGCCTCGGATGCTCCGGCGCTGGCTGCTGCCGGGAAGAACCCGGATGAGGGGAACCTGTATTTTGGGATTTCAACATGGTCGAACTGGGATGTGCTGCATTCCGGGCGTAGCGTGGAGGTTTCGGTTGATACGAACGGGGACGGCCAGCAGGACTATGTGCTTGAGGTGGCGCGCGAGAAGGGCCTTGATTTCCCGCTGGTGAAGGTGTGGAAGGCAACCGGGGACAAGTGGGATTTCATTAACCAGTACCCGCTCAATAGTGCCTGGGGTGATACCGATACGAACATGATGGATTCCAATGTGATGGTGCTGGGTGCCCCGTTGAAGGATCTGGGCCTGACCTCAGCGAACGCGAAGGACATTAGCTACACCGTGTTCACGAACACCTGGTTGAATGAGGGCTCTGATGATGTGGACCGCACGGAGAAGGCCACGTTCAACCCGTTCGCGCCGAAGGTGTGGTTTGAGGGCGAGTCGGCGGGTGTGCCGGGGTTCTTCGCTGACCGTGCTGGTGCTGAGTTGACGGCGCACCGGCAGGCGGGGGCTTTTGAGGCTAAGGCCCTGTTCCTGCATATGCATAACGGCACCGGTGATCTGAGTGGTATTGGTGCCGGGCATGGTGAGCGTGCCCAGGTGGTTGAGGTGAGTGCCGCATCTGCTAATAGCCGTGACGCCCGGTTTAAGGATGTTCCGGCCGATAACCAGTTCTATACGGAGATTAACTGGTTGGCGCAGCGGCAGATTACGCTCGGCTACCCGGATGGGACGTTCCGCCCGGGCGAGAATGTGGAGCGCGGGGCGATGGCGGCGTTCTTCTATCGTTTGAATGGTTCGCCGCAGTTTACGCCTCCGACGAAGCCGACGTTTAGTGATGTGCCCACGAATCACCCGTTCTATAAGGAGATTGAGTGGATGGCTGCCCGCGGCATCACCACCGGCTACGGTGACGGGACGTTCCGCCCCTCCGATTCGGTGAACCGTGATGCGATGGCGGCGTTCTTCTACCGGAATGCGGGTTCCCCGCAGTTTGCGGCACCCGCCCGGGCGCCTTTTGCGGATGTTCCTGCCGACAGCCAGTTCTACAAGGAGATCGCGTGGCTGGCCGATCAGGGCATCACGAAGGGCTGGGACGACGGCACCTACCGCCCCGGTGAGCCGATTCACCGCGATGCGATGGCCGCGTTCCTGTACCGATATCACGAGAAGGTGCTGAGTAGGCGGTAGCGCCCCAGCTGCCGGGTGTCTGTACCGTAGTCTTACGCTATTGGGCGCCCTACTATTGGCTGGACGCCTGGCGCTTTGGCTGGTTTCCCGGCCGTCAGTGGTCCCTGAGGGGTTATTGGCGGCCGGGTTTTCTGTGCGGTGTGGGTGCGGCTGCGGGTGCGGGCGCTAAGGATGAGCCGCATAGTTATAGAAAACTGCAGGCGAGGCGCACCTCAAAATAAGCCTCATATACCGTGATATTGCACAAGTATTCCGAATATTTTCTAGTCTTAGCGTCAGTAAAAACAAGGAGATGCACTAATAATTATTAGTCTACTGTTGTTTTTTGTGGTTAAACCGTGAGTGCCCCTGCACAGCCGCCCGATACGTATCGAAAGTTTTCGGTACTCTTATCTCGTTCACTCTGCGCACCAACCACATATCAAGGAGCTGTCTATGGCGAGAAAGTTCATGGGGCAGGCAAGATGCACTCTTGTCACAGCGTTGAGTTTATCGTTAGTAACCACCGCCGCCTTCCCGGTTTTCGCCGCAGATACACCGGATAGCAGTGTCCAGCAGGGCGCGGAAACCAGCAGAGATCAGAATATTATTAGCCCCTCAGCCGCCAGCGCATCGGGCGAAACAGCGGTTTTTGTGCAGTTCAAAGGCACCGGCGCCTATGAGCTCACCCGCCCCCGCGACCGGCCGCGCCACCCGGGAGCAGAACGCGGCTAAACGGGATGAGGTGCGTTCCATCCACGCTTGGGTAAACGAGCGGGCACGCACGGCTGCTGAGGCCACCAGCTCAAAAATACTGTACACCACCGTGAACACGGTGCGCGGGGTCGGGCTCTACGGCGATATTGAACAGATCCGTAAGCTCGCGGCCCGGCAGGATGTGGCGCGCATTAGCGTTATTACGAACGTGCGGCCGCAGAACGCGGGTACCGCCGTGCACACGGATACGCTCACCACCTGGGCGCAGAAGAACAACACCGGCGGGTACGGGTACACGGGCCGTAACGTTACGGTGGCCGTCATTGATACCGGCATCGACTACACCCACGCCGATTTGGGCGGGCCCGGCACCGATGAGGCCTACCGGCGGGCGAAGGACTCGGCCACCCTGCCGGATGGGCTGTACGATCCGCAGAAGCTTGTGGGCGGGTACGATATGGCCGGGGATGGCTATAATGCCAGCGTTAAGGAGCATGCCCTGCCCATCCCGGATGCGAATCCTCTTGACTGCAGCGGGCACGGCACCCACGTGGCGGGCACTATCGCCGGGTACGGTGTGGCGGCGGATAATACTGCCTTTCACGGGGATTACTCTGCGCTCAGCGCCGATGAGCTGCACAGGATGCGCATCGCCCCCGGGGCCGCCCCGGAGGCGCGCCTGGTGGCCTTCCGTATTTTTGGGTGTGCGGGAACGTCGACGCTCACGCTGAAGGCTCTCGATCGGGTGCTTGACCCGAACGACGATGGGGATTTCAGCGACCGGGCGGATATTGTGAACCTTTCGGTCGGAACCGACTACGGTGTATTCGATGAATCGACTAACTATGCAATAGGTGAGTTGTACCGGCAGGGTGTTCTTACGGTGACCGCCGCGGGGAATGCCGCATCCCAGAACGGTGCTGGCGACACCTACTCTGTATCCGGTGGCCCGGCAACCAGCGCATACGCGCTCACTGTGGCGAATTCTATGGGCGCCACGCAGTCTGCCGACCGGGTGAAAGTGCTCTCCCCCGCTGGCACGAGCGAAATATACGGCCGGTACACCACAAAGTATGATTATGCACGGCACAGGGAGGGTGAGCTCACCGGCCAAGTGGTGAAAGCCCCCGCCTCGAACCTGTACGGGTGTGCCCCGTTCACCGCTGAAGAGGCCGCCAGACTCAAAGGGAAATGGGTGTACCTTGACTGGGACAATACAAGCGGTGCCGTGCCGTGCGGTTCGGCGGTACGGTTCGCCAATGTAGAGCGGGCTGGCGGCGCTGGGGTGGTTCTTGGCACCAGGCAGCCGCTGACCGATATCGCCGGCACTGCGGCCCTGCCCGGGGTGCTGCTGCCCTCAGAGCAGGCCGAGAAGATCCGCCCGGCGCTGGCCTCAGGCACCCTCACCCTGCGACTAGACGATGCTCTCCGCACCGGTGCGCGCATCGAAACCGGGGCGGCGGATCAGCCTAACCCGGCATCGGCGCGGGGCGCTCACGGCTCGTGGGGCAGCATTAAAAACCCGATGTATCTGCCCCGGGCACCGGTATCGCTTCAGCCCGGGCGGGCTCAGGCGCAGGGGCCAGTACGCTCACGGGCACCTCCATGTCTGCCGCCTATGTCTGCGGGGTGGCCGCGCAGCTTGTGGAAGAGCACCGCAGTTACAGCCCGCAGCAGCTTAAAGCCACCCTGATGAACACTGCCGCGCACCCCGTGCATGATGCCCAAAACCGCCCCTACCCGCCGGATCGGGTGGGTTCTGGCCGCATCGACTCCGCCAAGGCCGTGAATAACCGTGTGCTCGTCTATAACGCCGCCCGCCCGGAGCAGGTTTCAGACACGTTCGGGGTACTCGAATACGCCCCGGATGCGCCGGTGTCTGTTCTCCGCCGTGAAATGGTGGTGGAAAATACTGACACTATCGCACACACCTACCTGCTCTCGTACACTGCCAGCACCGAAGTCCCGGGGGTTGCTTACTCCCTGCCTGAGAGCGTGACGGTGCCTCCGGGCGGGAGGACAACGTTCACCGTCACCCTCACCGTGGACCCCGCCGCCCTGGCGAAAACCGCTGAGCGACCGCAAACACCACCCAGCGTTCCACTGGTGAAGACGGGCAGGTGGTTGCTTTTGGGGCGCGCCAGTATGTTGCGAGCGCATCCGGGCAGGTGGTGCTCACCGAGGGCGACACCACGTTGCGGGTGCCGGTGCACGCCGCCCCGAAGCTGGTGTCACAGATGCGGGTGGCCGCTGCGGAGGTGCAGTTTGAGCGAGGCCAGCAGCAGGCGCAGCTGCCGCTGTCCGGTACGGGGGTGGATCAGGGCGGGTACCGGTCGCTGCTGGGGGCTTTTGAGCTGGGGGTCACGAGCGGGCATATTCCCACCGAGGACCTGTCGGTCAGCAGCGACCAGCGGGCGGATATTCAGTACGCGGGTGCCGCATCGGATGCTGCCGCACTGGCCGCCGCAGGCAAAAACCCGAACGATGGTTCGCTTTATTTGGTATTTCAACCTGGGGCAACTGGTCCGAGGTGACCCCGCGCAGCACCTACTACGTGTTTATTGACACCGACGGGGACGGCACCAACGACTACCGCCTGCACACGATGCGCGCCGCCGGGGTGGACTACCCGCTGGTGCAGCTCTCCCGTGCCGATAACGGCCGGTGGGTTCCGGTGGACGGGGCGCTCTACCCGCTCAATAACACCTGGGGCAGCACCGACACGAACACCATGGACAGCAACACCCTCATTATGGGGGTGCCGCTGCGGCAGCTGGGGCTGAGCACCCAAAACCCGGGGTCCCTCTCTTACACGGTGGCCACCACCTCCTCGTACGCCACCACACCCATTGTTGATGCGACCGAAGCGGTAAAGTTCAACCCGTTCACACCCACCTTCTGGTTCACCGGTACCGCCTCAGGCGTGCCGGGGCTGTTCGTTGATGCGCCCAACGCGTCTTTGACGGTGCACCGCACCGAAGGGGCAGAAGGTAAGCTGCTTCTGCTGCACCTGCATAATTCCACCGGTAACCTGAACGGCGCCCTGGGTGCCACAGGTGATCGGGCGCAGGTGCTGAATGTCTCTGGGGAGAACACCCACAACACGGTGCGGGCCCGGTTTACGGACGTGAACGATGCGAACACAGCCACCCCCGACATTGACTGGCTGGCCGAACGCAGAATTACACGCGGGTACCCGGGCGGCACTTTCCACCCGGGTGAAGATACCGAGCGCGGGGCGGCCGCGGCATTCTTCTACCGGCTGGCCGGTTCCCCCGCCTACACGCCCCCGCAGCAGTCGCCGTTTACGGATGTTCCCACAAACCACCCGTTCTATAAGGAGATCGCGTGGATGCACCAGGCGGGTATTACTACCGGCTGGGCGGATGGCACGTTCCGCCCGCATGAGGCCGCCACCCGTGAGGCCATGGCCGCGTTCTTCTACCGTGCCGCAGGCTCCCCCGCCTACACACCCCCGGAGAAAAAGCCCTTTGAGGATGTGCCCACCGGTGCGCGTTTCTACCGGGAAATCACCTGGGCGTATGAGAAGAAGATATTTACGGAGGAGACTTCCTGCTCAAACCTGCCGCCACGGTACGGCGTGAGGCTGCGGCAACGATGATTCACCGGTACGCCCGGCAGGTGCTTCACCGGGGATAATGCTCGCCAGTGTGCACATAAAGTTGTGGCCTGCCAGCGGATCCCACACAATACTACGGCATTAAAAGAGGGCGGTTCGCATCCACATGGCGTATGCAGAGCATGTATACGCCGCAGTCGGATGCGAACCGCCCCTGAATACTCGCGTTCAGAGTGCCGCTATATTCTCACGGACACCCCTAGCTGGTTACTCTTTGATGAGCTTAAAGTAGGGAACCGGGTAGTTGTAGTCTTCACCATTATTGGATTTAACGGCTCCCATAATGTTGAAAATAAGCATAATAAGGTTACCGATACCCCAGACTGCTAGCACGAGCATTGCAAGCAGCACCATAATACCTGCCGCACCGGCCCCTCCTCCACTGCGGGCCCCGGCAGCCCCAGCCGCACCAATGGCGATAAGAACGATGTAAAGGATGATCAAGACAGCGGATACAATGCCCCAGGTAAGCATCATATTAAAACCACGGGTAGCGGCGCGCTTAGTGAACCCGTACCCGGGCTTATCTTTATAGATAGCCCAGAAGATCAGCGGTCCGAATAAACCGAGAAGGATCGGGGAAAGGTAAGAGAGCATTGCCTTGGAACGTGCATCCGGGGCTTCCTGTTCGTAGGGCTGCTGCCCCATACCCTGCTGCATATTTGGGTTGTAGTTGTAGTTCGGCTGGTTGGGGTCAAAGTTCTGTTGACTCATGATGTACTTTCGGTCGGTTGGTCGGTGAATGGTACGGTGCGGTACGTACCATATCCGCAAGACTACCAAGATTTTGATGAATAGTCTTGTAGATACGCCACCCAACACCGTATATGTGTTACCCATCACTAACAGATGGGTTGGTGGGGGCGTTTTTTGAGTATTATGAGAGACAGTTCACCTATCCGTCTTCATCCAGTATTTTTATGTGCGGGAAGGGATACCGGTACTCTTCCCCGCCGTTGGCGCGTATCGCCCCCATAATGGGAAAGATAATAGCCAGAATTAGCATGACAGTCACGATCCCCAACACCACTATAAGACCGATCATGAATACTACTGCGGCCACCGCCGCCGCATCTCGGCTACCGGCGGTTATACCCATCAAGACCAGAAAACCCAGCAGGCTAAAAGCAATCACCGAGAGCTCAACAATCATTACGGTCATCGTAAAGTTAAACGCGCGGGCGCATGCTCGCCTAGTAAACCCGTACCCGGGCTTATCTTTGTACACAGCCCATAGGATGAGCGGGGTGAACCCCCACAGCAGCAGCGAAAGGTGGGCGAGCATCGCTATGGTGTGAGCGTCAGCCGCCCGGTACTCAGCAGGGTAAGGATACTGGCCCGGGTAGGGTGCCGCATAGGGCACCGGTGCGGGCGGCTGCCCAACGGCGGGACCCTGGTAGCTCTGCGGGTAGGGGTCCGGCTGAGGCCCGCCTGGATGAGCCGGTTGCTCCGTTTTATTGAGGTTAATGCGGGGGTGGTCATTGGGGTTAGAAGTGGGGTCGGTCATTGTGTCCTTCCTCTGAGATTGCGTCCCTATCTCAAGGATAAAGCTAAAAGGGGGCGCACGGACAGAGTCAGTTCACATGCCACCACGTATCGGCGATACCCACCGGAACCGTGCGTTTATGCCGACTGCGCAGGTAAATACTCTCCAACTTTTCGGCGACAACGGGGTCAATCTCTTTACCCTCCAGGTAGTCGTCGATCTGCGGGTAGGTGATGCCGAGCTCGTCCTCATCGGTGCGCCCGGGGACACCGTCAAGCAAGTCGGCTGTCGGCGGCTTAGCCCACAGCCGCTCGGATGCGCCCAGAACCCTCAGAAGCAGCTGATTCTGCCGCTTATTCAGCCCGGAAAGGGGCAGTATATCTGCTCCACCGTCGCCGAACTTCGTGAAGAAACCGGTCACGGATTCCGCCGCGTGGTCGGTGCCGACGACCAGCAGGGACGGGTCGCCAGCGAGCGCATACTGGGCGATCATGCGGGCACGCGCCTTAATATTTCCCTTATTGAAGTCGCTGATGGGCGTGCCCACAGCAGCCGTGTAGGCGGTATAGAACCCATCGACCGCATCCGCAATATTGAAGGTGACCGCCTTGTCGGGGGCGATGAATTCGAGGGCTTTTTGTGCGTCTTCTTCGTCTACCTGGGTTTTATAGGGCAGGCGTACCGCCATGAACTGCGCCCGGTATCCTTCGGCGTTGAGTTTTTCGCTGGCGAGTTGGCAGAGCCTGCCCGCCAGTGTGGAATCGATGCCGCCGCTAATGCCGAGCACGAATCCGCGGGTGCCGGTCGCTTTCGCATAGTCGCAGAGGAACTGTACGCGCCGCTGTACTTCCTCACGCGCTTTGCTCTTCGGTCATATTGGGGCGAACGCCCATCTGGGCCACGATTTTTTCCTGAAGTTCACGCATACCTCTAGTGTACGCGCAGGCGTGAGCCGTTATATTCCGGCACCAACACTCCCAGCTGCCTGCCCTCCCGGTTCTGCCGATGCGGAAGCGTCCGCATCGGGGGCTGTTGCGGGCACGCGGGTGCGGCCCGTTACCGCGAACAACACCACGCCGAGCGTGCACGAGGCCATCTGGGTTACCGGGAACGCCCAGGTGAGCCCGTCAAACCCGAACAGTGCCTCCCCCGCCAGCACCGTAATGAAGAAGAAAACACCCACGCTCGCGGTCATCACCACCGCGGCTGTTCCTTTGCCGCACGCCTGGAACCAGGAGATCCACAACACCACCAGTGCGTGGAACACGGTCGAGCACAGCAGGGCCGTGAGCACCTTATCGCCCGCCTCAACCAGGGTGGGTCCGCCCGTCAGGTACAGCGCCCAGTCCCGGAAACCACACCGGGACGGAGAACACCGCCGAGGTGCCCACCGACAGCGCCACCGCCGTTCTCAGTGAGGCCCTCAGACGCTCCCGGTTCCGTGCCCCATAGGCGTAGGCGAACAGCGGGATACCACCCATGCAGATACCCATGCACAGGGTCTCTGGCACCATAATCAGCCGGATTGAGACACCGAATGAGGCGACTGCCGCATCCCCGTACTTGACCGCTAGGTTATTCAGCACCAGAGCCGAGGCCACCAGGAACAGGCTAGAGACCAGCTGTGAGGAGCCCACCGCCAGTACGGGTTTGAGCACGTCGGCGGAGAGCTTGAAATCGCGGGGAGATACCGAGAAGTTCTTGCTTTTAGCGGTCAGAAACAGCATGTAGTAGATAATGCACGCCAGGTTTGAGCCCATGAGCGCCCACCCGGAACCGGCTGCGCCCATGTGGAGTACACCAATGAGCAGCGCATCCAGCACCAGGTTGGCGAGCACCCCCCAGGCCAGCCCGTACATGGACTGTTTGGCGTACCCTTCGGCCCGCACCAGCTGCTCTAGGGTGAACATGCACATCCAGGGCGGGGCGCCAATGAACAGGATTGTCACGAACCAGCGGGTGGGTTCGTAGGTGGCGCCTGAGGCCCCCATGAAGTGGGTGAGCGGGTCGATGAAGAACACGCCGATCAGGGCCAGCAGCACCCCGAACAGCAGGGAAGCGTACAGCGCGAATGAGGTGACTTCGGGGATGCGGTCGGCTTTGTTCTCGCCCAGCAGCCGCGCCGTGAGGGTGGATGCGCCCACCCCGAAAAGGCCCGCCAGGGCGGTGATGACACCGATAACAGGAAAGCCGAAGATGAGGGCCGCCAGGTCTTCAACGGTGCCGAAGTGCCCCACAAAGTAGGAGTTCACCACATTGTAGATGGAGGTAATCGCCAGGCCGGTGGCCATGGGGATGCCCAGGGCCAGGAGGGCGCGCATGGGCGGGGCCGATTTGAGGTAGTAGATGTTTCTTTCGTCGCCGGATTCGAGGATTTCGGCCGCACGCGACGCAGGGGTGTTGTCGGTTGTTTCGTGCACGCGCGCCTCTTCCTTTGTGCTCGTTTCCGTGCGTGGGGTGTGGTTGTTTGCCTCGCTCATCATACCTCTATTGGCGCGGCAGTAACGAACACCGCCTAAACCTTATGGTGTTTCGCTGCTGCAGCGCCTGTTGGCGGCGGTGAGGCTAGGCTTTTGCGGGGTCTTTCACTGCAGCAGTCTCGTTCGCTGCCGTGTCCTTCACCTTGGTACCGCCGGTTGCGAAGAAGAGGATCACGCCCAGCACGCACGCCGAGATCTGGGTGAAGGGGAACGCCCAGGTGAGGCCGTCGAATCCGAACCACATATTGCCGAAGATAACCGCAGGGAAGAAAAGCAGGGCAATACCCAGGGTCATGAGCGTGGCGGGTAAGCCTTTACCGGCGGCCTGGAACCACGAGACGAACACGATGCTCACGGCATTAAACACGGCAGCAAGCATGAGTGCGACCAGTACTTTCTCGCCGGTGGCGACCAGCGAGGGGAGTCGCCCACGAGCTCAAGCAGCTGGTGACGGAATGTCAAAACGGGGATGGTGAAGATAATGGAGGTTGCCACCGATACCATTGCGGCGGTTTTCAGGGCCGAACGCACGCGGTCTCGATTGCGGGCACCGTAGGCGTAGGCGAAGAGCGGAATACCGCCCATGCAGATACCCATACACAGCATTTCAGGTACCATGTTCAGGCGCATCGCCAGCCCAAAGGCGGCCACGGAGTCGTCACCGTATCCTGCCGCAATATTGTTGAGCACCAGCGCGGAAACGGTCAGGTTTGCACTCTGAATCAGTTCGGCGGCACCCACGGCGAACACGGGTTTAATAATGTCGCCGGCGATCACGAAATCGCTGGGTTTCCACGAGAAGTTGGGGCTCTTGCGAATAAGGAACTGCAGGTAGTACACCATGGATGCGGCGTTTGCGGCGAGCATCGCCCAGCCGGCGCCGGCGATACCCCAGCCGAGGACCGCAATCAGCAGAACATCGAAAATTGAGTTGATGACGACGCCCCAGATAATGCCGTACATGGATTGTTTGGCGTAACCTTCAGAACGCACCAGCTGTTCCAGGGTGAACATGCCGACTGAAAACGGCGCACCCACAAAGAGCAGGTGCACGAAGGTTTTGGTCGGTTCAAAGGATGCTCCGGAGGCGCCCATCAGCCCGGTAATCGGGTCTGCGAACAGGAACCCGGCAATAGCGACCACCACACCGCAGGCGAGCGCAGAGTACAGGGCGAATGAGGTTACGTTGCGAATACGTGCCTTGTTACCTTCGCCTAGCAGACGCGACGCCAGGGTTGATGAGCCCAGACCGAACACACCCGCAATCGCGATGATGATACCGAAAACAGGTACGCCGTATCCGGTGGCGGCGAGCTCTTCGACAGTGCCGTAGTGCCCCACAAAGTAGAGTTAATGACGTTGTAAATGCTGGTGATCGCCAGACCCGCTGCCATGGGGATACCCAGGGAAAGAAGCGCTGTGAAAACGGGGGCATCTTTGAGTAGGTAGATATTTTTGGGATCGTCCATATTGGGCATCCCGGGGCCTGTATCAGGTGCGGGCACAGCCGGGATGGCGCCAGTGGTGGAGGGCACGGTTCCTGTCACCGCCGGAACTGCACCGGTGACGGGCGGGTTCGCCTCGGACGGCGCTACTGTGCCAAGTTTTGCTGCTGCGTTGGGTTTGTCTGCTGCGCCGGTATTTTCGGGCAGGGAATGTTTAGGTTTATGTGTCATGAAGATGCGTTTCTCGGTCTGTGGAGTGCACCCGTCTCTGGGGCGGCATGGCTCAGGTAATATCGGTCAGCGCTACATGCCGGATGCGGGCAGGGGACTCTATTGTACCCGTTTCCTGTTGAGAAGTAAGCCCTTCATCTCGTTGCTTTTCCTCCCGATCCTCTCCCCTGCTTCCCCCTCTAACCTCCCACGCAAAAAGGCTCTTTATGTGAATAAAGAGAGTTTTTCAACGTTTTATTCACATAAAGAGCCTTTTTACACGCTAACGCTTTCAAAGGGGCACATTTTCTGCGTAAAGTATGCAGTAAAGTTATTAGTGCCCTCTTCCCGGAATGAGTCACCGGCACATTTCGTAGATAGTTCATTCCGTGATGACTCTCGGGGCAGAGAGGCGGTGAGTAGACATGTCTCTCTACGAACTAGTAGAAACGGCTCAAGCGATCATCATCAGTTACATTCTGACTGATGGATCGGCTCAAGCCGTTTCTGACGTCGTAGAAGCTATCTCAGTATTCCTTAGGCGTCTGAGGTAGTTTGCTACTCATAGAGAGGGGTTGGTAGTTGACGCTACCGGCCCCTCTTGCCTATAAATAGGCAATCATTTCGTAGATATGCACCTAGCTTAGCACACCGCCTCAGCACCATCGGGCTTCTTAGCTTTCCTTCTACCCAGCAGTTCTTGGACCTTAGGCAAGGAACTCGGGCAGTTTTTGTTCAAGCTCGGTGCAGGCACGCTCAACAGCAACATCTGGGCCAATATTTGGATCCGTAGTGCCTTCGGCACGCACAATATCGGTCGAATCGAACCCGAGCATCCCAAACACGGTCCGTAGGAAGGGGTACGATTGCTCCCACGGTGCCAGCGGACCGGTGCTGTATACGGAGCCACTTGACTGCACGAGCAACGCCTTATGCCCGCCCATGAGACCCTGCGGACCATTCTCGCTAAACTGGAAAGTCTGCCCTCCCATAATAATGTTATCCAGGTAGTCCTTCAGGCGTGAGGTCACCGAAAAGTTATGCATGGGCATAGCGATAATCAGCCGATCAGCCGCTTTAAACTGTTCAATGAGTTCAGTACGGCGCGCAAGAATCTGTTGTTCCCGCTTACTCAGGGACGATTTCGTCATATACGTCATATACCGCCGCCCCGTAAAGCGGCAGAGTTTCGGCAGTAAGTTCGGGAATATCCTCATTGTAGAGGTTCAGCACGGACGCACCCGGCAGTTTCTCGGTCAGGCAATCGACGAGGCGGTTGGTGCAATACGCAGTTTTATTCTGGGGATCCGGGTGGGCGTTAATAATAAGGGTCTGCATGGGGTCTCCTGGTGATTGAATAAGATATTGCAGAATTTACAAAAATCCGGGATGGATATTTCTATCGTAGATTGGGTGTAACGCTGGTATCAACGCTGAGTACAGGCGAAGTTATGGAATAACGCTTTATGACGCAATATTTCTTCTAGGAATATCCCTAGTGCGCGTGAAAAGAATTTAAAAATGGAAGAATCACATTTTTACGCATTCTCCAGAATCACACGAAATTTCCTCGTAAAACATTCGGTAAAGTTGAATTAACCCTTTTCACCGGGGTAGAGCACACGGCACGCATTATGAAATTTACCCCCGTGATGACTCTTAGGGTGGAGACGGCTGGAGCACCGCAGATTCTGAGCGCGCGAGGCACCAAATCTGCGTGCGGAAGGCGCGCAAGCGCAGTAGGAATGCTGTTCTACGAACTAGTAGAAACTGCTCAAGCGATCCTTATCAGCTACATTCTGATTGATGGATCGGCTCAAGCCGTTTCTAATGTCGTAGAAGCTATCTCAGTATTCCTTAAGCGACTGAGGGAGCATCTGCCTGACTAAAGAGGGGTTGGTAGTTAGCGCTATCGACCCCTCTTGCCTATAACAGGCATCCAGTCTGCAAATATGGTTCCAGCTTAGCACACCGCCAAAAGACCATGAAGGCACTCTCATCCCGGAGAGAAATGCCCCCATTTACCTCTCAAGTGCCGTCCGCAGGTCCGCCAGAGTTGTCGAGCGCATTGTACCGAAGAATTGTGCATCTACCTGCTCGACAGCGGGAATCGCCTGAATCGCAATATCCTGCCCCGCGTCCGTGAGAAGAACGTTCTTTGACCGCCCGTCTGTAGGGCTTGAAACACGCTGCACAAGCTCGCTTTTCTCTAGGCGCCGCAGCACGTCAGAGACCATTTGTGCATCCATGCCAGCAGCTTTAGCAATATCGATCTGTTGTACAGATTCGGTCTTTTGAGTTAGCCAGTAGGCGCAGGCGAGAATCACGAACTGAGTCTGCGTAACACCCAGCGGTTCCAGGGCATCTGCCACCGCTCGCTGCCATCGCTGGGTTAGCTTCCACAGCACAAACCCCGGGCTGTCAGCACCAGGGTCAGCAAACCTGCTAACACTCATGATGCACGCGCCGCCTTAATAAGCTCGCTCATCTGGGCGGGAAAATCAGAACTTATACCAGGCCCTATGTGTGCACCTATGGTATCTGCCTCATCCCCTGTGATTTCTAGGGTGTGAGTAATGCGTGTGCCTTCCTTAACCGGCTCAAACTCGTGACGGAAGGTCAGGGTTAGACCGTTAAACGGGGTCTCGTCGGCGTAGCGTTTTTCAGGCACGAACTCGGTGACCGTTGAGATGACCTGTTCCTGACCGGCAGGAGTCATTGCGATACGTGTACCCACTGCGAGTTCCCGTTCAGGTTCAAAATGGTCGCCTCCGGGCAGGGTAAGTTCGCCGCTGTGCACCGCAATAAAGGTGCGCCACAAGGCAGATATGCTGACATCAGTAATCTGAGAATGCTGGGTGCTCCACATCGTGTATTCCCTTCTTACGAGAGTGTTATGTTCCATTGCGCATATTAGTAAATACATTGATTATCAATGCATTTACTAATATATCAAAAGGTGTCTCTCGGAGGAACCATGAAGCACGGTAGCCTAACGTGGCGCCACCCTAGCCCTTCTTCGCGTCCTCCAGCACCCGCATCAGTTCGGCGAGCCCCGCATCCAGCTGACGGCGTGTCTCAGCGGGCAGCTTTTCCAGAATACGCCGCTCGTTTTCCACATGTTCGAAGACGACTTTTTCCACCAATTCACGCCCGGAAGCCGTCAGCTTCACGAGCATACTGCGTGCATCGTCCGGATTAGGGATGCGCTCAATGAGCCCGCGCTTCTGCACCTTCTGCAAGCGGGTTGTCATAGTGCCCGAAGTAACCATGAGCGAGGCAAAAAGCTCGGTCGGGGTCAGAATATAGGGCGCACCCGCGCGGCGTAACGTCGCCAACACATCAAAGGCTCCATTACTAAGATCATAGGCAGCAAAAACCTCGTCAAGGCGCGGCGCGAGCAGAATGGAGCATCGCCTAAGACGGCCAATCAGGGCCATATTTTCAGAAGCCAATTCAGGGAGTTCACGTTTCCACTGATCAATAATGACGTCCACGGCATCGGGGTGGCTACTGCGGGAACGGGCGCTCGACATATTCCTCCTAAAATCGACTCACGACTATTTTATCTTGCTTTCAAGACAAAAAGCGATTAGGATTTATCTTGAACTCAAGGCATCTATCCGACTGCGAAGAACTATGAAAAACCGTCTTCCTCTGCTGATCATCACGGCGTTCGTCCCCATGGTTTGGGGGTCAACCTACCTCATCACCTCCGAGTTTCTGCCGCCCAACCGCCCCCTTCACCGCCGCGCTGATCCGTGTGCTGCCAGCAGGGTTGCTGCTACTGCTCATCACCCGAGAGTTCCCGCGCAAGAACGAGTTGGGCCGAATTATTCTTCTCGGCACCCTCAATATCGGTCTATTCCAGGCGATGCTGTTCGTCTCTGCATACCGCCTGCCCGGCGGACTGGCGGCGATTCTCAGCTCAACACAAACTATTTTCGTCCTCGTCCTCACCCGAACAGTTGCCAAGAAAGCGACTCCCGCTTCGGCATGGCTTGCCGCACTTATGGGAATTATCGGCATTATTCTGCTGGTCGCATCCCCCAGCACCACCTTCGATGTGATCGGCATTCTTGCGGCGCTCACCGGGGCTGTCGCCATGGCCTGCGGAATTTTCTTCACCGCCTCAGGAACATCGTCTCTCTCGACTCTCGCCATGACAGGATGGCAGCTGCTCGTGGGCGGAATATTCCTGCTGCCCATTGCCCTGCTGACCGAGGAACCGCTGCCACCGCTCACCCCCGCAAATATCGGCGGATACGCCTTCCTCTGCCTGGTGGGCACAGCGCTCGCCTACTGCGTGTATTTTCATGGGCTCTCGAAGCTGCCGCCCGCGGTCATTGCGTCCCTGGGACCGCTCAGCCCAGTCACCGCATTCATCCTTGGCTGGATTTTCTTGGGACAAAACATGACGCCGCTTTCGATGCTCGGCTTCGTGCTGGTACTGGCCTCAATAGTGGGGGTACAGCGCGCCATGATGGGCGCGCGGAAAGCGGCTCTTTCTCACACAAAATAGTTTTCCCGCCGCCCCACACACGACATAAAAAGGCTCTTGATGCGCATAAAGCACCGAAAATCCTACTTTATGTGCATCAAGAGCCTTTTATATACACATATTGACTCTTTTAAAGGTTTCCTCATAAAACGTACAGTAAAGTAGAAGATGCCCTCTTCCTGGAATGGGTCCACGGCACAACTCATAAAGATACATTCCGTGATGATTCCCAGGGCGGGAAGGCGGTGAGCGGGTATGTCTATCTACGAGATTGTAGAAACGGCTCAAGCGATCCTGGTCAGTTATATCCTGACCGACGGATCAGCTCAAGCCGTTTCTTACGCCGTAGAAGCTATCTCAGTGTTTCTTAGCGTCTGAGGTAGTTCTCTACCCGCAGAGAGGAGTTGGCAGTTAGCGCTACCAGCTCCTCTCGCCATAAGGTGTATAACTCATAAAGATAGAACCAGCTTAGCATACCGCCTCAGCGCGCCGATTAGCTGTCAGTCGTCTTAGGGGGCTCAGCATCATTCTCGGCTGTTTCCGCTTTGGTTCCGGCCGCTTGTGAGTTCCCCTCAGCACGGGCTTTCTCACGTTCCGCTGCTTCTCGTTTAGCTTTTGCCCGGGCATACAGTTCAGCTGAAGAACGATTAATGCCCGTACCCTGCCCCAGCGACGGGTCGTTTGGACGGTCCACCAGAATCAAGGTTGCGCACACCACCAGGGTCACGATAAACACGGCACCCGCCACACCCAAAGCCAGGCCGATATTCGGCTTATTATGGGTGCCTCCAGTTGCAAAAACAAACACCGCAAAGAATGCCGCGAGCGCAAGCGCAGCAGCAATAATCAGCGGCCCTTTCACTTGGGCTTTGAGCCCCCGCGGGCGGTCTTCAGCCACGAACCCTCCTTTTGTGTGCGTCTAAACCAGTGTACGCGTCCACGGTTCCACACCCATTATCCGGCGCCAACATTACGCCCCGGGCGTGCCTTCGGTACGTGCACCCAGGGCACCAACCAGCAGGAAAACACCCGCTATGAGCGCCCCGCCGCCGGTGACTCCCAGCACCGCTTTCGGCCCGATGTTCGCCATGAACGGTACGGCGAGTGCGGCTGCGAGCATCACCGTGCCCTCCAGCACCCAGTCACGCGCCGCAGCGATAACGGAGCGGTACCGCGCCCCCAGCAGGCCCTTCAGAAGGGCGCCAAGGCTAATACCGCCGCAGGTGGCCAGCAGGATTGGGGTGGGTGCATCTGGCTGTGCGATTAGTAACGCCCCGGAGGCGGCCTGCACGAGCGCAACCGAGATGAGCGTGGCGCTGGTGGCAGGGCCGTAGCGTGTTCCACGTGAAACCCACCAGTGGGAGGCGCCGAGGGCAAAGCAGCAGCCCTCCAATGAGCAGCCTGTCGGTACCCCAGTCGGGGGTTTGAATAAAGATGGTGCTCAGACCAAAAAGCAGGTAGATGACTGCGTGCACGGCAAGTGCGCCCCAGCCCTGTGCGGTGGCGGGGGTGGGTGAGCCGGGGGCCGGTATCTGCGGTGTGTGCTGCTGCGAGGTGGCTGGCTTATTACTCACGCATACCAGCATACCGTGCACAGAACCACGGGGCACGACTACCAGTGTTTGCGTTACTCCAGCTCAACCGGGCCGAGCACGCGAACCTCCTCAATATCCAGGCGCTCCTGAATCTTGTGGAGCACGTTCATATCGATCGTGCGCTCATTACGCAGGCGCTTGAGCACTTCCACGCTGTTTCTCCAAATGCCGCAGGCGCAGCTCTTTCTCAAGGTCACTCGCCTCAATAATGCGGCGGGCTTCTTCCGGAGCGTTCGCACCGTGCCTACGAACGGTATGCAGGTTGCGGTACATACTCGCGTGGTACATCTGTTCTTCGGCAATGCGGTCGATAATCTCCTGTGGTGCACCAATTTCCTGGCCGATCTCAGCCACAGAGTCGAAGGACTCAGCAATTATCGTGCGCACTGCTTCACTAATCTCGTCTTCTTCGGTGGTATCAACCGGGATTTTTGCCCACCTAATAACGAGCGGCAGGAGCATCCCCTGAACCACCATCGACAGCAGAACCACGCCCGCAACAATAAAGATAATAAAGTCACGCCCGGGAACACCAGTCGGCACGGAGAGAGCCACCGCGAGGGAAACACCGCCGCGCAGTCCCGCAAAGGTGCTCACCACACGACCACGGAAAGTTGTACGCAGCCGCCTCTGCTTTTCTGAACGGTCAAGGGCACGAATAATACCAATCGTGACGTGCAGGAAGATAAAACGCGCCGCAATGGAAACGAGCCATGCCACCACAATCACGGCGAGCGCAGAAGCCCACGCATAGTTGTATTCATGAACGACGCCTTCCATATGTTCGGCGGCACTGGGCAGCTGCACACCCACAAGCACGAAGAGCGCACCGTTCATGACATAGGAAACAAACGACCAGATGGGCAGACCGTAGAAGCGGTTTTGGGGTTTGATGGTATCCGGTCCGCGGTAGGTCAGGTAGAAGGCGGCGACCACCACAGCTACCACTCCGGAACCTTTCATGCCTTCAAAAGGCTCGATCTCTTCAGACAGGAAGAAAGCAATAAACGGTATGGTGAACATGAACACACTGAAGTTCATGGGGTTGCCGATATGTGCACGCAGCTTATTCGCACCCCACCCGACGGCCAGGCCAACGAGAGTTCCAATCAGGAACGAGAAGAAGAACATTCCGGATGCGGTCCCCAGAGCCAGCTCATGACCGCCCGCAAGCTGCAGAGCGAGCGCGAAAAGAACTAGGGTGGTGCCGTCGTTAATGAGTGCTTCCGCTTTGAGGGTGGTAATGGAGGCTTTGGGGAGTTTGCCGTTGAGCGTTGCCACAGCCACGGCATCGGTGGGGGCGAGCGCCACACCGATAATCAGCGCCACATGCCACATGTAGATGCCCATAAATGTGTGAAGCACCCAAGCGATAACGAACGCCGTGAAAATTACGAGCACCGTGCCCGAGAGCAGAATGCCGCGCAGACGGGCGCGTACCTCACGCCAAGAGGTGTTTCGGGTCTCCCAAACAGCATCACGGGCAGGAAGATTTCGAGAATCACGTGCGGGGGCAACCCAACCTCGCGCACCTCGTGCATGGCGTGAACGGGGATGAGCGCCAGCACAAGCCCCATGAAAATGAGCATAATGGCGGGGGTTATTCGTATTTTATGGGCAAGGATATTACCCAGAAGAATTGCCAGCGATAGGGCAATAATGACTTCAAGCACGGTGATGTTCCTTGATGTGTGTTGGAGGTTGAAGAGGAATAAACAGCGCCAGAATAACACCTGTGAAGGCGCGCATATTCCAACATATCACGGGGTAAAAATACGGGGCTTTATGCTGAACGGCACTCTCTTCGCGGTGCTGTACTTCTAGGTGCAAAAGACCCGCGCATGTGAGATGCCCTGTGCAGGGTGCACACCGAGCTCTAGTATTATCTGTTCTATAGGAGTCGGCTTACGAGACTGTATAACGCCGCGAACCTCACGAAATATGACGATTCGTGTCACGCAGACACAAAGATGCGCACCCTGCAGCAGAAAATCCGTCACGGAGCGAGCGTACATACACCAAACGTGAGAAAATGGGGGCATGACTGAACAGACTAATTCCCCAGTAACCGGCTCCCCGCTCGTGAAGCGCGGGCTTGCCGACATGCTCAAGGGCGGCGTCATCATGGACGTCGTCACCCCCGAACAGGCCAAGATCGCCGAAGATGCTGGCGCCGTCGCCGTCATGGCGCTTGAGCGCGTACCCGCCGATATTCGTGCGCAGGGCGGCGTGGCCCGTATGTCCGACCCCGACATGATTGAGGGCATCATTAACGCCGTCTCGATTCCCGTGATGGCGAAGGCGCGCATCGGGCATTTTGTTGAGGCGCAGATTCTTGAAAGCCTCAAGGTGGATTACATTGATGAGTCAGAGGTGCTCTCCCCCGCCGATTACGTGAACCACATTGACAAGCACCAGTTCACGGTGCCGTTCGTATGCGGCGCCACCAACCTGGGTGAGGCGCTGCGCCGTATCGCCGAGGGTGCCGCCATGATCCGCTCGAAGGGTGAGGCCGGCACCGGTGACGTCTCGGAGGCAACCAAGCATATCCGCACCATTAAGCGCCAGATCGCCGAGCTGCAGGGCCTGTACAACACCATGCCCGATGAGCTGTACGTAAAGGCGAAAGAACTTGCCGCCCCCTACGACCTGGTGCTCGAAGTTGCGAAGACCGGTAAGCTGCCCGTGGTCATGTTTACCGCCGGTGGCGTGGCAACCCCCCGCCGACGCCGCCATGATGATGCAGCTGGGCGCGGACGGCGTATTCGTCGGCTCCGGTATCTTCAAATCCGGCAACCCCGAGGCACGCGCTAAGGCCATCGTGAAGGCGACCGCGTTCTACAACGACCCCGAAAAACTGGCGGATGCATCACGCGGTTTGGGCGAGGCCATGGTCGGCATCAACGTTGCCGATCTGCCCGCGCCGCATCGTCTGGCGGAGCGCGGCTGGTAAGTATAGGCCGCCGCGTGGCGGATGCGCGCTCGCCGATCGATTATATTCGGTTCAGGTGAGGGCGCCCGGCCAAGGCATGCAGGGGGTGAAGCTCGGTGCGGGCTTCGCCCCCGACTCTGTTCAGATGCGTTATCCGCTCGGGTGAGTTTGGTGCTCTCAAACGCAGCCCGCAACTCAACGTTCTACAAAGTGTGCAACCTCGTGTTGCAGAAAGATAGGCTCATGAGCGAGACTGAGGTTCTTCCCCCGGATGCCCTGCCCGGTGCGGGCAAAACTGTGGGTGTTTTGGCGCTGCAGGGCGGTGTCGCCGAACACGCGCGCATACTCGAATTCCTAGGGGCGCAGGTGGTGCTCGTCAAAAGTGCCGAGCAGCTGGCGAACCTGGATGCGCTGGTTCTGCCCGGTGGCGAATCTTCCACAATTGACAGGCTGACCCGTATTTTTGGGCTGCGCCAGCCGTTGATTGAGGCGATTTCGGGGGGCTTGCCGACCCTGGGAACCTGTGCCGGGCTGATTATGCTCTCGACTGTGATTGACGATCCGGCTCCGGGGCAGCAGTCGCTCGGTGTGTTGGATGTTTCGGTTGGGCGTAACGCCTTCGGCTCGCAGGTCGATTCGGCGCAGGTTCATCTGCCGTGGCTTACACCCTCAGGTGAGGAAGTCGTGATCGATACGGCGTTTATTCGCGCGCCGATTGTGACCCGCGCCGGTGAAGGCGTGCGGGTGGTGGCGCATCATGAGGGCAAGATTGTGGGCGTGCGCGCCGGGAACATTATCGGCATTTCTTTCCACCCGGAGGTTACGGGCGATACCACCGTGCACGAGGAACTGCTCTCGCTGATTCGGTAGGCTCCCTCCCGCCTCTCCCCTGGTATAAAAAAGAGCCTTTATGTGAATAAAGAGTATTTTTCACCGCTTTATTCACATAAAGGCTCTTTTTATGGGGGCAAAAGTTATCAGAACCTATCGGGGGTTATCGGAATTTTTAAGATAAGTCCCGATAGGCTGAGATAACTTCGCGCAGCTACTGTGCCGACCGCTTAATGAACCGATCCATCCCCGGCACCGTAAAAGCGATCCGACCATATGCAGGGCTGTACAGTACACCTTTCTCAATTAAGGATGCGCGGCGGGCACTCAAAGACGTTGTAATAGATTTCATCCGGCTGGATACCTCTGAGACCGGCACAGAATCTCCTTCTTCCTCAGACATAAGGTCGGCGACCGCCACCAAGTAGTGTTTCTCAGATTCTGTTGCCCTGTTCCACCGCGTCATATAGAACCCGCGGTTTAGTTCTTCCCAGCCCAAAGTAACGCCCACACGAACATCATCCTGAGTGATATTGCCCGCGCTGGCACAGTCCCAGGCATCCCGCCCAAACTGCTGAATGAAATAAGGGTATCCGTGGGATTGGTCCACAAGTTCTGCAAGCGCATCCTGCGTGATACTACCGCCATTTTTAGCAATAGGATCAGCATAAGCCAGTCTGGTCTGATCATCATTGAGACGCTCTAAAGGATGGTAGCTAAAGAGCCTTTCGACGTAAGTCTTAATCTCGCCCAGTTTCGTGGGGACTGAAGGCAGCCCGGCTCCGAAAATATAGAATGGAAAGCTCTTTTTGCCCGGCTTCATGTTGGGTTGTCAGCAGAATATCGAGCATCTCGCGATCAAGATCTTGAATCTCATCAATGAAAAATACCCACACCAGCACTGAGGCGTTTTGGTCTTTGAGCTCCCGAGCCATAGACAGTAGTGTCTCTGGAAGATCAAAGTCCAGAAGACCCGTTGTATCAGAGTGGTGCGTATCAGCTTTAAGCACAACGGAGGCTCCAGCAAAACCAAGCGTCGCCGATAAAGAAGCGACATTCGATAAGAGTTTCTTCCAGCGGCTCTTCTGCCGGTAGCCTCGAACAGCTAAGGCAAGTTCTTTACCCAGGCGGGTGCGAACTTGAGCATACGCGTTCTTCCCCATTCCGCTTTCCAGAGAGATCGTTACCCATCCGGCACGTTTTGCGTCTTCCTGCAAACGGCGCAGAAGCACGGTTTTACCCATCCCACGCAGCCCGTAAAGCATCATGCCGCGGCTAATAGCCCCTATCTCGGTACGACGCAGGATATTAGTAAACGTATTAAGCGGTTCTTGCCTACCCGCAAATTCGGGCGGAGTATGCCCGGCACCCGGGCGGAATGGGTTAAGAGTCATGGTCTGCGAAAGCCTCCTTAGATTTTTAGTCTACAGGAAGTTATCGGAACCTATCGGGGGTTATCGGAATTTTTAAGATAAGTCCCGATAGGTTGAGACAAGCGGCAAAACTAGTTATCCCCGGTTATCCCTTTTTTGGGATATCTGGGGATAAATTGAGATAACTTGCCGCGCAGCCGTATTTTCTGAGGCGGTTGCAGAAGCTGTTGTGCTTTCCAGGCAAGGGCTGTATCTAAGGTTCTCTTGCGGAAGGACGGCCATAATGCGTGCCGTGTGCTCTACCCCGGTGAAAAGGGTTGATTCAACTTTACCGCATGTTTTACAGGTAAAACTCTCTCATTCCTAGACTTCGCGCCGCGTTAGAGTTCAATTACGGTATCGTCCTGCCGGGCGGGCGCATCCTCATCGTGGGTGCTCACCAGCACGATTGCGGTATGGGCCGCTCGCTCAATCAGTTCCCAGACGCGGGCACGGGTAGGCGCATCCAGCCCGGCGGTCGGTTCATCGAGAACCATGACGGTCGCGGGGCTCAGGGCTTTCTGCTCATTCAAGGTTTCGGCCGCCGCCAAAGTACGCGCCAAGGCGATACGCCTGCCCTCTCCCCCCGGATACGCTGCCGCTCTCACCCGCGACGGCGTCATGACATCGAGCACCACTAGAGGTAAATTCGCTTAGCCCCACCGCCTGCAGGTACCGGTCGCATATATGCACCGGAATGTCGCGACCAAACGCCACATTCTCATGCGCGGTACCAACCAGCAGCCCAGCTTCCTGCGGCAAGTAGACAAACCGAAGAGTGCCTTGCGGCGCGCTCATCGACACATAAGCGGGGTTAGTCGTCGCACGCACCCCAAGAAGCCGTTCTAAAAGCAAACTTTTTCCCGCGCCGGATGCGCCACGCACCCAACACGGACGACCCGGCTTCACCGTACACACACCATAGGATGTTTCACTCAGGTTGCGTGCATCCACGCGGAGGGAAAGCTCACCTGTGGTTACGACATAGTCGACGAGATACCCCGAATTCTCAGCGGCAAAAGCGGCTATTTTATGATGCGCCTGCCGGTAACGCTCCGCCGAAACCGCGATGGTCGATACCCCAAAGCCGACGGCTTGGAGTGGACCAATTGCCGCCGCGCACACTCCGATAAGTGCCACCGCAGTACCCGTAATCTGCGCCGGAGAGCCTTCACCGAATAATACGGTTTTGAGCACTATCGCGAGCAGGCATAGAGCCAGCATCGTGCCCTGCCAGGTGTGTAACAACATGGTGTAACGGTAACTTTTGAGGGCTTTCGCTTCTACGGGCAGGCGGCCTTGGGCATATCGGTCACGCAGAAAGGGAGCCGCCCCAAGGATTCTGCTTTCACGCCACAGGCGGAGCGTGTTTTCCAGGGTGCCGAAACTGCGCATTGAGCCGTCAAAGAACTCGCCCTGAAACTTCTGATGACGCGCAATCAGCGGCATGCTTCCAGCCAGATAGAGCGCCACAAACCCGCAAAATATGCCTAGCTCCGGCACGCCACCCATCACCAGAATCGAGACAGCACCGGCGATACAACCAACCCCGGCGGGCAGAATGGAGAGGTACAAGGTGGCGAGGGTTTCGCGAATGGATGCGGCCTGCGCATCGACAGCATACGCAATTTCGGAGGCGCCTAGTGTAGCGCGTGTGCGCGGGTCGGCGCCGATGCTGGTGACGAGCGCATCCGCCATATGGTGCGATTGCATTTTCTGCTCGATGAACCCGTAGGCAGGGTAGAAAAGATACCGAAAGCTCTGCCCGATGAGCCACAGAATACTGTAAAGAATCACGAGGACGGCAAGGTTTTGACGCCAAACTTCGGGGTTTTCAAGGGTGCGCTGAACACCATAACCCAGCAGAATGGGGCAGGCGATCAGAGCGAGTGCAGAGATCATGACGGCGGCTAGTACGCTAAGGTTTTTCAGGGGTGAAGCTCGCCAGGCTAAAGTCGTGACGCGAGCGCAAAATACAAAATATGGTTTGAGGTATTTCACCGAGTTCTCTTTCCTTCCCGCTGCTCGATGCGGCGGGAGAATGTGTTGTCGGTATGTGTGCACCTAGGCACGGTATAACGGTATATATCGTACACTTTCCCGCATATCGTACGCTTTAACCCTACAAATATGCGGGAAAATGTACGGTTTATGGGCGATAGAGGCACGGCTAAAACCACCCGTTATCGCGGGCGATACACCGTGCATGAGGAATAAAACAGTCCCGCAAAAACCCAAAAGACCCTGTCACAGGTTATGCCAAGCCAGGTTATTGGTGTGATGACAAGCTCCCGATGTACCCCTGACGAATGTCACGGGTGCGCCGAAAAACCGCCGTTATGCTACTGGTACCGTCAGTATCCTGCAGCAGATAGGGCACCTTATGAGTACAGACACCGCGCCCGCGCTCACCATCAATAACCTCACCAAAACCTTCGGTGCCACCACGGCCAATAGCAATATTAGTGTGCGCCTTGACCCCGGCGAGGTCACGGCCCTCATAGGGCACAACGGCGCCGGTAAAACAACTTTTCTCAACCAAATCGTGGGCCTGACCAAGCCGGATGCGGGCAGCATCAACTATGGCAGCACAGACCTGATAGCGCATCCGACACAGGCTCGGCAGATATGCGCGATCATGCCGCAGGTAACGTCCTCCCTAGAGGGGGTGACCCCGCGCCAGGCGATAGCGACGGCGGTTCGCATTCGCGGGTTGAAGCCGAAGCAGGCGAAACGGGCGGTTCAGGAAACTCTCGATACTCTCGATTTAGGGGATTGGGCGGACAGGCCGGGGCATAAGCTTTCGGGCGGGATTAAGCGCCTCACCTCATTCGGTATGGCGGTTACCGCACCCGCCCCCATCTACCTCTTTGACGAGCCCACGAACGATGTTGATCCGGTGCGCCGTGAACTGCTGTGGAGGATGCTGCGGATGCGCGCCGAGCAGGGTGCCACGGTGCTGATCGTGACTCATAACCTCCTGGAGGTGGAGCGTCACGCCGATAGGTACCTGCTGTTTAACAAGGGGCTGCTAGTTCGTGATGAACCGACAAGCGCGCTGGGTTTGGAGGAAGCAAAAAGTACGCTCTCCATCACGGCTACCCCGGAGTTCCTTCAAGAACTTAGCAGCGTGCTAGATGTAAAAATATCCCCTTCACCAGGGAATATATCAGATACGGAATATATTGAGAAGCGTGCAGAGGGCGATTTCACTATCCCCGGGGTTTACCGTCACCCTGAGTACCGACGAGCTTGAGCTGGCCTTACCCCATGTACTTTCAGGAATCCGTGCGGGATGCGTCGAAAGCTATCGCATAGGCTCGGCGTCTTTGGCCGATAACTATGAGGAGATGATTAACCATGACTAGCACCCTCGTGCCCTCACGAATTTCGACGGTACGTGCCACGGTCGAGCTAATCCGCTGGTCACTGATTCGTAACGCCATCAACGCGCCGCTTTTTGCGGTGGTGCAGGCCCTTTTCGCCTTTGCGCTTCTTTACGGCATCTCGGTCTTCATGCCGCATCTTGACCGGAATTCTGCAGAATATCTGGCATCCGGCACGGTAACGGTGACCCTCATTTTCTATGGGGTGTGTAATAGCTCCCCAGATTATCGTTACCACTAAGACGAACGGCATGTTCGACTATCAGCGGTCCCTTCCGGTTCCGCGCCTGGCGATTCTGGCGGCTGACATACTCGTTTGGGCGGTTCTCGCGATTCCCGGCATTATTGCGGGCGGTGTAGCCGCGAAACTCAAATTTGGTTTTGATGTGAACCTGAGTATCGGCGCTATTGCCGTTGTGTTCGCGCTTCAAGTTGTTATGGCGGTATTAGGGGTTTATGCTTGCGTACTGGATTCCGGCGTCACTTCTGACGATCGTGACACAGACGATTGTCTTCATGGTTATACTGTTTGCGCCGATTAACTACCCGCCCGAACGGCTGCCCGAGTGGTACGCGCATGTTCATCAGTTCCTGCCATTCGCGCCTGCGGCAAACCTTATGAGGGCCACCCTCTTCAACATCGGCCCGATACAGATCCTGGACGTAATAGTCGTCGGTTTCTGGGGCCTTCTGGGATGCGCATCCGCACTGTGGGCACTGGCCCGCAGGGACTAGCAGTGGTGGTGTGGCCGCTCTTCACACACAGGGTCTACTGAAGGTATAGGTACTATTTCTGCGGCAAAAACAACATTAATCTATGAGGGTTATTCATTTGGGTGGTTTTGTATCCAGAAAAACAGTGCCCGCACCACCGAGAACACTCTCCGGTACGAGGTGAGGGGTCTGCGGAAGGTACTAGAGTACCCGCCAACACTTGAAGTGTGCGATCACGCGTTCGATGACGACCCGGTGGTGATTGATGTGCCGGTTCAGGTGTTTCTCGTCGTCGGTGAGTTCTCCGCCGGGTAGTTTTCTTCACCGGGGTGATCAGGTCTAGTCCTTGGTAGCCCTTATCGGCCCAGAGTATCGTGCGGGTCTAAGAATCTGTCCAATCCGTGCCACCGGTACGCAAACGTGTCGTGGTGTGCCCCGGGTACGGGGTAGGTGATCACCAAGGGTACACCATCTAGAGTGCAGATAATCTGGTGGTTGAATCCAGCACAGTGGTGTTTACCGCTGTATAGGCGCATTCCTGGACCATGCCAGTTGTAGGTGGGCACGAGGGTGCCGTCGACGATCACGGTCCCAGAACTCTGCAGCAGGGTTTCAGGTATGGGCGGTACTGCTGGGGCTAAGACGTGTAGCAGTGCTGTTTCTATCGTGTTCAGGATGCGGCTGATCGTTGGTTGAGAAACTCCGAAGTCTTCGGCTAAGAACTCTTCGGTCTGGTTCTGGCGTAGATACAGCAGGGTGGCTTTCAGCCCCTGGGTGAGGGTGAGTTTATGAGGTTTAGTGTTCGGAGTATTCCAGGTGAGGGTGTTGGTCAGGAGTGCTAGGAGGGTCGTGAATTGTGCTGGTCTCAGGCCGGTGGTACGGTGAGAAGGCAACGGTTCCTACCTGTGCGTGTATGGTTGGTGGTTGGTTTTGGTATTTCACCATCATACGTGGACAAGAGGTGAGGGGTCGTTGTTTTTCTGTGTGGTGAAGAGTGGTTAGGCGGTTGGGGTGTCACGCCCCTAATGAATAACCCTCATAGATGGACGGACTCAAGCAACTATTCGCAATCATTTCCTTCGGTATTCTAGACAGGTAAGAAGTCGCGTGAAAGTCATTACCATGGACATGTTTAGTCCCTACTACGATATTGCTAGAAAAATTTTTTTCCAAATGCTAAAAATCGTTCTCGATCGCTTTCATATTGTCCAGCATCTCAGTCGAGCAATGAATCGCGTACGCATCAAAATTATGAATCAGTTTGATAGGAGAGCGCACGAATATAAAGCACTGAAACGTTACTGGAAACTCATTCAACAGGATAACTATACGCTGAGCAGTAAACGATTTTATCATCCAACATTTCGGCCGCATTTAACCAATAAAGAGATTCTCGAAAAACTTCTCTCTTACTCTCAAGATCTTAGAGATCACTATGAACTCTATCAGCTTTTACTCTTTCATTTTCAAGAGAAGCACGCTGACTATTTCTTTGAATTGATCACAGAGTCCATTTCTTCTGTGAATCCTATCTTCCAGACCATTTTTAGGACCTTTTTGAGGGATCAGGATAAGATCATTAATACACTTGAACTTCCCTACTCAAACGCAAAACTTGAGGCCACAAATAACCTCATCAAAGTCATTAAGCGAAATGCTTTTGGCTTCCGGAACTTTGAAAATTTTAAAACGAGAATTCTCATTGCTTTGAATATCAAAAAGGAGAGAACCAATTTGGTCCTCTCCAGGTTGTAACTTTTTATCAACCCACTACAGTTGACAAAAAGCCTAAAAATCTATTTTATCTATCATCTACTCCACCCCGCTGATACCAGTATAGCAAAAAAGAGGGCGATTGCCCTCTTTCGACATCTATTTTTGTTCAGCAATTTCTAAAAAGACTTGTTTGAAATCCTCATAAATCTTAAAAGCTGTTTTTAAAATATCTTCCAATTCGTCGTAGTCACTGAAATTGGGCATTTTGATACGATAGTCTGGGTCAATCATCAATCTAGAATAAATTCCCCACGGCATGCCTGCAATTGATTTTTCTTTATCTTTAACAGCCCAAATGAGCTCTACTGTTCCATTATAAAGTACAATATGCAGACCGAACCGATAATCTTCTATCTTTTCATAAAATTTAAAAAATTTCTCTTTGGGGTCAAAACCGGGAATATAGCCAGCCTCTGAAATCATATCCATAACTAACTCACCG
>BNJU01002124.1_pt1 | contig 81738 bp, 123 predicted proteins | sample 8539281 | NCBI WGS metagenome assembly BNJU01 (sample SAMD00202456, study PRJDB9452) | human saliva metagenome | isolation source: human saliva | place: Japan | reverse complement strand
TTCCTTTTTATCAGAAAGATATTTAAGATTTATTATTTCAATAAAATCGTGATTCCGGAGTTTATTCAAACCTACATGGAAGATAAGTACTGGATGTGGTGGGTAGCCATTATTATCTTATCACTCTTATTCTTCTATGTTTCAGTTCGCTTGATATTCACTCTGCCTAAGGTTTTTATGAAAAGATGACGGTCAAGGAAGCGATCATTTATAGTTTGATAGAACTAAAAATTACTTTTTGGTTTTATGCCTGGCATTTATTCTCAATTATTGTAAAAACCAATCTATTCTTCTATCTTCCTCTCATCCCAATATTATCTACTCAGTATATAGTGGATAGCCTTACTCAGAGAGAGTCTCTGGTCCTAGCTATTTTGAATTTTGTTCTGATCAAGAATTTCCACTATATGGCATTAACCTATTTCCTTGTGAAATTTACGTCCTTCTTAACAGGAGAAGAACTTGATATTATGCCGAGACGCGAGAAGGACCATATCATGAGGTGGGGTGTTATGGTGTGTGCATGTATCTTCTTTGCGATTGAAGGCTATAATTATTTAGAAGCTCCTGTAGTCAATCCACCGCTTTTGATTTCACACCGTGGTGTATCAAATGGCAATGGTGTACAAAATACCATTCAATCCCTAGAAAAAACATCTCAATTAAAACCAGATTTAATCGAGATGGATATTCAGGAAACAAAGGATGGGCAATTTGTCATGATGCATGATGCTAATCTTAGAGGTTTAGCAGGTATCAATAAAACGCCACAGGATTTGACTTTAGATGAGTTAAAACAGATTGATATTCACGAGAATGGTTATGAAACAAAGATTTCGAGTTTTGATGATTACCTGAATCGTGCAAATGAATTGCATCAGAAACTACTCATTGAGATTAAGACCAGCCACAAAGATAGCCCGCAGATGATGGAACATTTTCTAGAAAAATACGGTGCAAAAATTAAGGTTTATGGTCATCAAATGCAATCCTTGGATTATAAGGTTATTGAAAAAGTAAGAGAGTATGACAAGGATATTCCTGTCTACTTTATTCTTCCCTATAATTCTGTTTTTCCTAGAACGGATGCGACAGGCTATACAATGGAATACTCTACTTTGGATGAATATTTTGTTACGAAACTATGGAATACTGAGCAAAAACTCTATGTATGGACAATCAATAGTTCCGAATCTTTTAATAAGTCTTTTCACCTAGGTGTTGACGGAATGATTACGGATGACTTGGAAAAAATAAAAGAAGAACTAGTAACTGCTCAGGAAGATCCTGAATATAGTGACTTATTGCTAAACAAAGCAACTGAATTATTTGCTTTTTAACATAATTAAAAAGAGGCTGTGAACCAGCCTCTTTTTGATAACCCTAATTAAAATGGTAACTACCAGCAAATGCTCCAAGTTTCTTCTTAGTAGTTTCATCAATTTGTTCAAGAGCAGCATTGAGAGCTTGGACAGTCATGTCAGAAAAGTGTTTTCGATATCTTCAGGATCCACAACTGCGGGATCAAAATCAATTTTTACGACCTTTTTATCACCTGTTATGGTAGCAGTTACAGGTTTTGAGCAGAAGTCCCAACAAATTCTGTGGCAGCCAATTCAGCTTGGCTTTGCTCCATTTGTTTTTGAAGTTTTTGAGCTTGACGCATCATATTTTTGCATATTCATCATGGCGGTAGATAGCTTCCTTTTCTTTTATTTTCCATTATATTTTTAACAATTTTAATTAGAAAAGTCTAATTAAAATTTCAGGACTCTATATATATCGAACATTAGTTTAAGGTTTTTTAAGGTTTTTTAAGGTTTCTATACTATTCTGAAAAACTCTATATTAATCGAGAGTTATAAATGTAAGGATAAATTTTTAAATATTCTCACCTAAAAAGTGCTCTTGTCATCAGTTTCTAACTAGTGAGAACTAGTATTTCTTTCAAGATAGTGCTAGATTATGATATAATAGTAAAGAATGAGTTTTAAAAACAAACCAAAGGAGTATCAAAATGATTTACGCTGGAATTTTAGCAGGTGGAACCGGCACGCGCATGGGTATTAGTAACCTACCAAAAACAATTTCTTGAGTTGGGAGATCGTCCAATTCTAATCCATACAATTGAAAAATTTGTCTTAGAGCCAACTATTGAAAAGATTGTAGTTGGTGTTCATGGTGACTGGGTTACACACGCAGAAGATCTAGTTGAAAAATTCCTTCCACTTCACAAGGACCGCATCATCATTACAAAAGGTGGGGCGGATCGTAATTCTAGTATTGAAAAGATTATTGAAGCTATCGATGCTTATCGTCCAATCACTGAAGATGATATCGTAGTCACACATGACTCAGTTCGTCCCTTTATCACACTTCGCATGATTCAAGACAATATCGCTCTTGCTCAAAAACATGATGCGGTTGATACTGTGGTTGAAGCGGTAGATACTATCGTTGAAAGTACAAATGGTCAGTTCATTACAGATATTCCAAACCGTGCTCATCTCTACCAAGGACAAACTCCACAAACCTTCCGTTGTAAAGACTTTATTGACTTGTATGGTTCTTTATCAGCAGAAGAAAAAGAAATTTTAACAGATGCATGTAAAATCTTTTGTCATTAAGGGTAAAGACGTAGCCTTGGCAAAAGGTGAATACTCAAACCTTAAAATTACAACAGTTACAGACTTGAAAATTGCTAAAAGCATGATTGAGAAAGACTAGAGACATGATTAATCAAATTTATCAACTGACAAAACCAAAGTTTATTAATATTAAATATCAGGAAGAAGAAATTGATCAAGAGAATCATATCCTCATCCGTCCAAACTATATGGCTGTTTGTCATGCGGATCAGCGATACTATCAAGGTAAACGGGATCCAAAAATTTTAGCCAAAAAACTACCAATGGCTATGATTCATGAGTCTTGTGGTACAGTCATTTCTGACCCAACAGGTACCTATAAAGTTGGCCAAAAGGTTGTTATGATTCCAAATCAACCACCTATGCAAAGTGATGAGGAATTCTACGAAAACTACATGACTGGAACGTATTTCCTATCAAGTGGCTATGATGGATTCATGCGTGAATTTGTTTCTCTACCTAAAGACCGTGTAGTTTCCTACGACGATATTGAAGACACAGTTGCAGCCATTACTGAGTTTGTCAGTGTGGGAATGCATGCGATGAATCGTTTCATGACAATTTCTCACAGTAAAAAAGAGCGAATCGCTGTCATTGGTGATGGAAGTTTAGCTTTTGTCATGGCTAATATTATCAACTATACCTTGCCTGAAGCTGAGATTATTGTTATCGGACGTCATTGGGAGAAATTAGAACTCTTCTCATTTGCAAAAGAGCTCTACATTACTGATAGCATTCCAGAAGATCTTAGTTTTGACCATGGTTTCGAATGCTGTGGTGGTGATGGATGCGGGCCTGCTATCAATGACTTGATTCGCTACATCAAACCACAAGGTACCATTTTGATGATGGGTGTTAGTGAGTATAAGGTCAACATCAACACTCGGGATTCATTGGAAAAAGGCTTGTTACTAGTCGGTTCTTCCCTGTTCTGGAAGAATTGACTTTGAAAAATGCTATTCAAATGATGGAAATCAAGAAATTTGCCAATCGTTTGAAGAATATAATTTATCTAGAAGAACCAGTGAGAGAGATTAAAGATATTCACCGGGTTTTTGCCACTGATCTAAATACTGCCTTTAAGACAGTCTTTAAGTGGAATGTGTAAGTAGATAGGAGAAGACTGTGGATAAAAATAATTAAGGAAAAAAATCGCTTCTTTATTAGCAAATGATGAGGATATACTAAATGTGGAGCAATTGGGTGGCATGACCAACCAAAAACTATTTAGTAAAGACAAGTGCAAAGCAGTATATCGTTAAGTTTTTCGGTAAAGGTACGGATAAATTAATCAACCGCCAGAATGAAAAGTTCAATCTTGAATTGTTAAAAGATTTAAAATTAGATGTAGAAAATTATCTTTTTGATATCGAAGCTGGTATCAAAGTTAATCAATACATTGAAAAATGCTGAGACACTTGACTCAGCTACCATTAAAACCAAATTTGAAAAAGATTGCACCAATTCTACAAACCATTCACGCTTCTGGTAAAGAATTAAAAAGGAGAGTTTGCTCCTTTTGATGAGATCAAAAAAATATGAATCCTTTGATTCAAGAGAGATATACTATCCAAACTATGAAGCTGTAAGAAAATCAGTATTTTCTTTGAAAGATCAACTTGAAGAGATTGGAATTGATAAAAAATCATGTCATATTGATTTGGTTCCAGAAAACTTTATTGAAGGACCAGATGGACATCTTTATCTCATTGATTGGGAATATTCATCTATGAATGATCCTATGTGGGATTTGGGCAGCCCTCTTCCTAGAATCTGAATTTACAAGTGAAGAAGAAGAAGAATTTTTAAGTCTTTACGAGAGTGACAAAACTCCAGTTTCAAGGGAGAAAATTCGTATTTACAAAATCTTGCAAGATATTATTTGGAGTCTCTGGACTATCTACAAGGAAGAAAATGGTGCAGATTTTGGAGATTATGGAATTTTTCGTTACAATAGGGCTATGAATGAATTGAATTATAAGGGAGGCACTTATGAAAACTAAAAATGGAGTTTCTTTTGGTCTGCTTTCAGGTGTGTTCTGGGGACTAGGACTAACCGTCAGTGCCTACATCTTCTCAATATTTACTGATTTATCTCCCTTTGTAGTAGCAGCTGCACACGATTTCCTTAGTATTTTTATCCTACTAGGTTATCTTCTAGTTAAAGAAGGGAAAGTTCGCTTTTCAATCTTCTTGAATATTCGAAATGTGAGTGTTATTATCGGAGCACTCTTAGCAGGACCTATTGGTATGCAGGCCAACCTCTATGCTGTTAAGTATATTGGTAGTTCCTAGCATCATCAGTTTCAGCCATTTATCCTGCGGTTTCAGTCTTACTGGCTTTTCTTCTTTTGAAGCATAAGATTTCTAAAAATACAGTTTTTGGAATTCTTCTAATCATTGTTGGGATTATTGCTCAGACCTATAAAGCAGAGCAGGTTAATTCTTTCTACATAGGTATTCTTTGCGCTTTAATTTGTGCCTTTGCTTGGGGGAGCGAAAAGTGTTCTCAGCTCCTTTTGCTATGGAGAGTAATCTCAGTGAATTAGAAGCTCTCTTGATTCGTCAAGTTACATCCTTCTTGTCCTATCTAGTTATTGTGCTCTTCTCACATCATTCATTTGCAGAAGTTGCAAATGGCCAGTTGTTTGGTCTATTGATTATCTTTGCGGCATTTAATATGATTTCTTATCTTGCCTACTATATTGCTATCAATCGATTGCAACCGGCAAAAAGCAACGGGTTTGAATGTCAGTTATGTAGTTTGGACTGTCCTCTTTGCAGCAATGTTCTTGGGGGTACCTCTGACTATTTTTGACCGTTATTACTTCATTTGTAGTAATGGCTGGTGTTTATATTATCATTAAAGAATAAAGGAGAAAAACGCGTGAAAGCGATCATCTTAGCAGCGGGATTGGGGACTCGTTTGAGACCCATGACAGAAAATACTCCCAAAGCCTTGGTTAAAGTCAATCAAAAACCTTTGGTTGAATATCAAATTGAATATTTAAAAGAACGTGGAATTGATGACATCATCATCGTCGTTGGTTATTTGAAAGAACAATTCGACTACCTTAAAGAGAAGTATGACGTTCGTTTGGTTTTCAACGATAAGTATGCTGATTACAATAACTTTTACTCGCTTTACTTGGTGAAAGAAGAGTTGGCTAACAGCTACGTTATCGACGCGGATAACTATCTTTTCAAGAATATGTTCCGCAATGACATCGAGCGTTCAACTTATTTCAGTGTATATCGCGAAGACTGTGATAATGAGTGGTTCCTAGTTTATGGGGATGACTATAAAGTACAAGATATCATTGTCGATAGTAAAAACGGACGCATCTTGAGTGGTGTATCATTCTGGGATGCTCCAACAGCTGAGAAAATTGTTGGATTTATTGACAAGGCATATGCAAGTGGCGAGTTTGTTGACCTCTATTGGGACAACATGGTCAAAGATAATATCAAAGAACTAGATGTTTATGTAGAAGAGTTAGAAGGAAACAGCATCTACGAAATTGACAGTGTTAAAGATTATCAAAAATTAGAACAGATCCTCTCTTCACAAAAATAAATAATTTTTTTATTAACTGATACCTTACCTATTTTTTTACTTGACTTTTTCACGATTGATACAGTATACTAGTGAAAATTTAACCTTTAAGGGAAGTCCAGAGAGACTCACAAGGTGTCAGAGAAAAGAAGCTACAATGGAAACAAGTAAGCGAGTGCTTATTTGCTACTTTTGTGTAAATATCTTAACTGAAACCTTGCAATTGCAAGGTTTTTTTCTTTATCTGATCCCTTAAAAATTTAAGGAGGAAAAGTTATGAATCCAAATTGTAAAAACGAATGGGTACAATACGCTTGGAAGTTATGAGAGTAGTATCTCAGGAGGAAATCGCGCCAGCAATCTTTGAGCTTGTACTTGAAGGAGACATGGTTGAAACTATGAAAGCTGGACAATTTCTTCATTTGCGTGTACCTGACGATGCCCATCTCTTACGTCGTCCAATTTCGATTTCATCCATAGATAAATCTAAGAAACAATGTCATCTGATTTATCGCCTCGAAGGCTCTGGTACAGTTATCTTTTCAACCTTAAAAACTGGTGATAGCTTAGATGTTATGGGACCTCAAGGAAATGGTTTTGACTTATCAGATTTAGACAAGCAGAGTCATGTTCTCCTAGTCGGTGGTGGAATCGGAGTGCCACCCTTACTTGAAGTTGCTAGACAACTGTATGCTCGTGGTGTAAAAATAACAACTATTCTAGGATTTGCTACTAAAGACGCTGTTATTCTTGAAGATGAATTAGCCCAATACAGCAAAATCTTTGTGACGACTGATGACGGCTCTTATGGAATCAAGGGAAATGTCTCAGTTGTGATTAAGGAATTTGACACTGTTTTTGATGCTATATACTCATGTGGGGCACCTGGTATGATGAAATATATCAATCAAACCTTTTACGACCATCCAAGAGCTTATCTATCTCTAGAATCTCGTATGGCCTGTGGCATGGGAGCTTGCTACGCTTGTGTCCTGAAAGTGCCAGATAGTGAAACTGTTAGTCAACGCGTCTGCGAAGATGGTCCTGTATTTAAAACAGGAACAGTGGTTTTATAAGGAGTGTGTCATGACAACAAATCGATTACAAGTTTCTCTACCAGGCTTAGAGTTAAAGAATCCTATCATTCCTGCTTCAGGCTGTTTTGGTTTCGGACAAGAATATGCCAAATACTATGATTTGGACCTTTTAGGATCTATCATGATTAAAGCTACAACCCTTGAACCACGTTTTGGTAATCCTACTCCACGAGTGGCAGAAACACCTGCAGGTATGCTCAATGCCATTGGTTTGCAGAATCCTGGTTTAGATGTCGTTCTCTCTGAAAAATTACCTTGGCTTGAAAGAGAATACCCAAATCTCCCTATTATCGCCAATGTTGCTGGATTTTCAAAACAAGAATACGCAGCAGTTTCTCATGGAGTTTCAAAGGCAACTAATGTGAAAGCCATCGAGCTAAATATTTCCTGTCCAAACGTTGATCATGGGAATCATGGACTTTTAATTGGACAGGACCCTGAGTTGGCTTATGATGTGGTAAAAGCTGCTGTAGAGGCTTCATCAGTTCCTGTTTATGTTAAACTAACACCAAGTGTGACCGATATAACTTCCGTTGCAAAAGCTGCAGAAGACGCAGGAGCTAGTGGGCTAACCATGATTAATACTCTTGTTGGTATGCGATTTGATCTCAAAACTAGAAAACCAATCATTGCCAATGGTACTGGTGGAATGTCTGGGCCTGCAGTCTTTCCGGTAGCTCTCAAACTCATTCGACAAGTAGCTCAAACAACAGACCTGCCCATCATTGGTATGGGAGGAGTTGATTCAGCTGCAGCTGCTATAGAAATGTACTTGGCGGGTGCTTCAGCAATAGGAGTCGGTACAGCAAACTTTACAAATCCGTATGCTTGTCCAGATATTATCGAAAATCTGCCAAAAGTTATGGACAAATATAACATCGAAAGTCTGGAACAACTTAGGAAAGAAGTAAAAAGTAGCTTATAGTCTTTTTAAATTCGTAATGTTTTGAATGCCTTCTTCTTTTTGGTATAATATGACTATGATTGTAACAATACCTATTAAAACTGAAAAAGACATTGCAACACCAGGCCCAACAGTCCTTGTATTAGGATATTTTGATGGGATTCACCTTGGTCACCAAAAATTATTTAGCATTGCTGGTGAAATTGCTGCAAAGAAGAGATTAAGCGTTGCTTTAATTACCTTTCATGAATCTCCGAAGTTAACCTTAAAAGCCTATACGCCAGAAAATTTGCTTCATATCCTAAATGCTGACGAGCGTGAACGCAAATTTAAACGAGCTGGAGTTGAAAATCTCTATCTGATGGATTTCTCAAGTCGTATAGCTAATATGACAGCGCAAGAGTTCGTAGATTGCTTTGTCAAGGAAGTTAAAGCTGATACCATTGTAGTTGGATTTGACTATAGCTTAGGTTCTGATCGAAAATCAGCGGAAGATTTAAAAGAAATCTTCGATGGAGAAGTAGTTGTAGTTCCACCTGTAGAAGATGAAAAAGGAAAGATCAGCTCTTCTCGCATTCGACAAGCTATCCTAGAAGGGAATGTGAAAAGAAGCAGGTCAATTGCTTGGTAGCCCCCTTCCAACAAGAGGAATAGTCGTACATGGCAATGCTCGTGGCCGAACAATTGGATATCCTACTGCAAATCTCGTGCTTTTGGACCGCACTTATATGCCAGCAGATGGTGTCTATACTGTTGATATCGAAATCAAGAGAAAACTCTATCGAGGAATGGCCAGTGTTGGAAAGAACGTGACCTTTGATGGAGAAGATGAGCGTTTTGAAGTGAATATCTTTGATTTTGATGAGGATATTTATGGCGAAACAGTAACTGTCTATTGGTTAGATCGTATCCGTGATATGGTGAAATTTGAGTCAGTCGAAGAATTGGTTCATCAACTCGAGGATGACGAAAAAAATTGCTAGAAAATAAAAGATTTTTAGAAGTTTGGGATTTATCTCAAGCTTTTTCTATTTCTTTAAGACTCAATAGAACTACTCTGAAATTTCTGGAAAAGATTGATAAAAACTCTCTATTTTGATATAATTTAATCATCAAACTAAAGGAGACGATTATGTTTAAGGAAAAACGAAATAAAGGTTTTGTTTCTGGCCTTGTCCTTTTTGTCGCTGCTGGTGTAACGGGCTTTATGTGGAATCTTCATCAACATCCAACGAATCCATTTGGAGAGGATACTCGTTCAGGTAAAGAAGCCACGATGACTATCTATGATATGTATCCAGAAGTTGTAGGGGATGTAGACGCTGGAAGTGTCATTTACCTTGTCCAATATAGCAAGGAAGGGGACGGTCAGTTTGCTGTTGTTGAGGCTAAAGAAAATGATGAATCCATTAAGAAACTCATTGAACAGGCTAAAGCAGGTACTCTAGAAGAGAATCCAGTAACCCTCATTGGCACTCAGTTGCAACCCCTTAGTACAAATGTTAATAAATCACGTAATAATAGAATCGTAGATTTATCTGGGTTTATTGATTCTATTCTGGATCATAATTCTACTGTCTACCATAACATGAATACTAGTATCTACCTTAGTCTAACTGAACATTCACGTGAAGGTTTGTATTATATCATTGCAATTGCTATTTTTTTGGTGGAGTAGGAGTGTTTACACTTTGTAACAGCCTTCCTACTACGTAGAAAAATCAATTGCTTCTATGAAGAACTTTATCAAACCTACCCTGAGTTACAAGGAAATCTTGAAGTAATTGCAGAACAAGCAGATTTTTACGATCAGGATTTAAAGGTTATTCTTTATAAAAACCACCTTATTACCTATTTCAAAGGAACTCAAGCAATCAATCTAAATAATGTTCAACAGCTCTATCTGGTCTCAACAACATACCAACGTAATCTCATCATAAATAAAATTTATCAATTGTGCTATATTATCAAGGATGACAAAAAGAAACATTACTTAACTATTAAAACTACTAAGACAGTTCAAGAACAATTGGATGAACTCTGGGATCTTATCATGGAGAAATTCCCAGATATTCATATCGGAGTTTAAAACCAAGCATCGATTATCGATGCTTTTTAGAAAAAAAGAAAAAAATGAGATTTATCAGTTGACATCTTAAATTTTAAGGTGTAGAATGTTTACTAGTTAATTAAACGGTTAAACACTAGTTAAGGAGTTGTGATGAAAAAAAGAAGAGTCCTGTGGCTTGTAATTGCCTTGTTTGCTTTTTTCTTAGGAGCTTGTGGACAAAAATCTAGTCAAGATAATAGCAGTGAAGCTAAGGGGATGAAGATTGTGACAAGTTTTTACCCTGTCTATGCCATGGTCAAAAGAAATTTCTGGCGATTTGAATGATGTTCGGATGATTCAGTCGAGTTCCGGTATTCATTCCTACGAACCATCTGCAAATGATATTGCAGCCATCTATGATTCCGATGTTTTTGTTTATCATTCTCATACCTTAGAGTCATGGGCGGGAAGTTTGGATCCAAGCCTACAAAAGTCCAAGGTAAAGGTTTTAGAAGCATCTGAAGGAATGTCCTTGGAGCGCGTGCCTGGATTAGAAGATATGCAGGCTGGAGAAGGGATTGATGAAAAGACCTTGTACGATCCTCACACTTGGTTAGATCCTGAAAAGGTTGCAGAAGAAGCACAGATAATTGCTGATAAGTTATCCGAACTGGACAGTGCCAACAAGGATACCTATCAGAAAAATGCACAGAACTTTAGTGCTAAAGCTCATGATTTGACAAAGAAATACCAACCCATCTTTGAAAAAGCTAATCAAAAGACATTTGTGACCCAACACACAGCCTTTTCATATTTGGCAAAACGATTTGGACTAAATCAGCTTGGTATTGCAGGAATATCTCCTGATCAAGAACCAAGTCCAAGACAATTGACTGAAATCCAGAATTTGTAAAGACTTATAAGGTCAAAAACCATCTTTACAGAGAGTAACGCTCATCAAGGGTAGCTGATACCCTTTGTCAAATCAACAGGTGTGACTCTTAAAACACTTAATCCTTTTAGAGGCCGACCCACAAAATGATAAGTCCTACTTGGAAAATTTAGAAGACAATATAGCTATTTTAGCTGAAGAATTGAAATGAGGAGTTTATGAAAATTAATAAAAAATATCTAGCAGGATCTGCAGTGGTCCTTGCCTTAAGTGTCTGCGCTTACGCTTTAAATCAACACCAAGCGCCTGAGAACAAAGAAAATAATCGCGTATCCTATGTTGATGGGAAAGAGTCTGATGCAAAAAAGAATGAAAATCTGACACCTGATCAAGTTAACCAAAAAGAAGGAATAGAAGCTGAACAGATTGTTACTAAGATTACAGATCAAGGCTATGTGACTTCCCACGGTGACCATTTCCATTTCTACAATGGTAAGGTGCTTTTGATGCCATCTTTAGTGAAGAATTGGTCATGAAGGATCCAAACTATAAACTAAGTGATGGAGATATTGTCAATGAGATTAAAGGTGGCTATATCATCAAGGTGGATGGCAAATATTATGTCTATCTTAAAGATGCTAGTCACGCAGATAATATTCGTACCAAAGACCAAATCGAGAAACAAAAACAAGAACACACATCAGATAGTAGCAGTACAAGTAATGAAGTTATTGCTGCCAGAGCACAAGGTCGATATACAACTGATGACGGTTACGTCTTTAATGTTGCAGATATTATTGAAGACACAGGTGACGCTTATATCGTTCCTCATGGTGGCCATTATCATTACGTTCCTAAGAGTGCTCTATCTTCAAGTGAATTGGCTGCCGCTCAAGCTTACCTTGCTGGAAGAGGAAGTCAACAAAGTCTAACAGACTACAAACCGATTCCAAGTGTTGAACCAAGTCATCAAGTAGAGAAACCAGCTACAAGCAATCCAGTACAAGAAGAAAATAATCTTCAAAAACTTCTAGACCAACTTTACGCTTTACCAGTTAGTCAACGCTATAAAGAATCTGATGGTTTGGTATTTGACCCGGCTAAAATTACCAGTCGTACGGCTAATGGAGTTGCTATCCCTCATGGAAATCATTACCATTTCATCCCTTATAGCAGTTTATCTGCTTTGGAGCAAAAGATTGCACGTTTGATACCACTTTCGGGTCTAGTAACACCATCAAATCCTGTAGAAACTCCAAGTAAAGCAAACGAAGACCACGACCATGGCCACGAAGATGTCAATCATCATCACGAAGAAGACCATGACCACGATCATGCTAATCATCATCACGAAGAAGAGCATGATCATGACTTCGCAGCTGATCGAGTGATTAGTGAGGACGACCAAGGTTTTCGTAGTTTCACATGGAGACCACAATCATTATTTTTTTACAAGAAAGATTTGACGGCTCAACAGATTAAAGAAGCTCAGGAACACTTGAAAGGTAAAACCGAAGTTAAACCTAATCCATCAGATGAGCAGCATGATGAAGAGGGGCATGATCACCACCATGGTGAAGAGCACAATCACGGATTTGATGCTGACCGAGTGATTAGTGAGGACGACCAAGGTTTCGTAGTTTCACATGGAGACCACAATCATTATTTTTACAAGAAAGATTTATCAGCAGAGCAGATTAAGGCTGCACAAGACCATCTTCATGGCTATCAGCAGACAGAACTTGTTAAACCTCTTGCCAAGACGGTTGAAAGTTTCTCTCGTGATGCCAGCGATGAAGAAAAAATAGCTTATATTTCTAAAACATATGGCGTTCCTCTTGAGGCTATCAGAATTTCAAATGGATTCTTTGTATTTGGTAATCCAGATCAGGCTTATGACCCAACTCACATTCACCCTTACGCCGTTCGTAAGGAACACGTTCGTATTCCGCTTCAAACAGGTGATGCAGAGCTTGATTTCCTAAATGAACTCTATACAACTGCTCTACGTGATGGTGTTTCACCTTATAGCTTGCAGGTTGAAAATGGTAGTTTCGTCATTCCTCATGGTGACCATAACCACTATATTAAAGTTCAAACCAAGGGCTATGAAGTGGCTCTAAAAAATAAAATTCCTGCCTTGCAATCTAACTACCAACCAGGAGCCTTTGATGAAGCTACTGTTCAAAATAAGGTTGATCAACTTCTAGCAGAGAGTCGTGAAGTCTATAAAGATAAACCAATTCTTCAAAGACAGATCGAGCTTGCCTTGGGTCAATTCTCTGAAAATATGAAAAAACTCTCAACCAACTCTACTGCAGGATATTTGGCAGCTCTTGATCAATTTGACAAACAGTATATTCATATTGATTCAACTGTGAAGCCTACTGAAGCTAGTCCATTAGATAAGAAATACCAAGCTCTGGTGGATAAGATTAATACCTTAGACACAGATGCTTACGGACTTCCTAAGAAGGATTTATTGACTCAGCTTCAAGAAAATAAACTAGCCCAAGATGAAGCAGGTTTAGATGCAGTTGAAGCTAAGTTGCAAGCTTTGCAAGATTTTAATGACCGTACTGGGAGTTACAACAGTAGAATACATCAAGTATTTCTACCAAAATCTATCTGACGGTCGCTTGAATGACAAGTTACGAGATAAAGTTGCCAACCTAACGTGGACACTTTATCAGTCACAATCCTTCCTTAAGGCAACTGACTTGAACAAACTCTTCCCAGAAATCTATCAAACAAAAACTGGAAGTAGAGGAAGCACTGAAAAATGAGCCAGTTGCAAAGCAAGACTTCTGAAACAATCTTAGATACAGAAAAAGTGGATGGACATAGTGCTAAAAACTGCAGTCTATGAGTTCTTGAAAGGTTTGTATGATGATCTCAAACCTGAGGAACAAAAGTAACCATGTCTTAAAAGGGCAAGTAGAAGAGTTACTAACAAAAAGCTGAAGAATTAGTGAATCAAGTCAATGAGGAGGGGTAAAAGCTTCACTCTCTGACGAAGTGAAAAATCTGAAGGTTGCTTTGGAGAAAGAAGACGCAGACCTTGATGAATTAAATACACAGGTTCAAGATCTCTTGAAACGTATTTCACTAACAATCCAAAATGAACGTGATAATTCAAAACAAGATCCGGAGGTTTTAGTTCTTTACCAAAAACTATACAACGGAGTTATTGCTCTTCATACTTATTTAGAAATGAATAGTGGTTCTGATGCGGACTTTGAAAAAGTGGATGCTTTGTTTGATAAATTATCAGCTGCAAGTAAAGACAAACAAGCTCTTTCTAGCACTTGCGCAAGAAATTGTCTCATTAAACCAAGAACTTCAATCCAAAGCTAAGCCGAGTGAAGCAAGTTCTGAAACAACTACCAAACAAGCAAGCGACAAACAGGCTGAATCAAGCAATCCAACAACTAGTTCTCCAGAAACAAGTGATAAAGAAGTCAACTAAAAAAGAAGTAGCTTTGCTACTTCTTTTTTTAGTCTTTGTAAGATACAATTCCAATAATAGTATCAACTGCACGTTCCATAGTTTGAAGACTAACGTATTCAAAACGACCGTGCATATTTTCGCCACCAGCGAAGATATTTGGAGTAGGAATTCTCATGAAGGAAATCTTAGAACCATCTGTCCCACCACGGATAGGCTCGATAATTGGAGTAATATCAAGACTTTCCATTACTGATTTAGCGATGGTAACAGGAGTCATATCCTTTTCAATGACTTCTTTCATATTGTAGTATTGGTCTGTCAAAGTCAAGGTTACACGATCGCTACCAAGTTCTTGATTCATCTTATCAGCAATAGCTTGCATGGCAGCTTTGCGTGCTTCGAAGTTTTCTTTTTCGAAGTCACGAATGATGTAGCTAGCACGCGCTTCCTCAACAGTTCCAGTGACATCCATGAGATGGTAGAAACCTTGGTAACCCTCAGTCAACTCGGGTCGATCACCTGCTGGAAGTTGGTTGTGGAAGTCAATTGCCAACTGAAGAGCGTTAATCATTTGCCCTTTAGCAGTACCTGGGTGAACATTACGACCTTGGAAGTGAAGTTCAGCACCAGCAGCAGAGAAGGTTTCGTATTGCAATTCCCCAAGAGGTCCGCCATCAACTGTATATGCAAAGTCGACATTGAAGTCTTCTGCATCAAATTTATTGGCACCGACACCAATCTCTTCATCAGGACCAAAGCCGACACGAATTTCACAGTGTTTAATTTCAGGATGAGCGTTCAAGTACTCGATAGCGGTCATGATTTCAGCGATACCAGATTTGTCATCAGCACCGAGAAGTGTAGTCCCATCTGTAGTAATTAAAGTTTGGCCGGGATATTTCTCTAAACTCTTAAAATCAGCTGGATCAAGTTTGAAACCAGAATTCCCAAGTTCTATAACTCCGCCGTCATAGTTTTCAATAACCTGAGGATTAACGCCTTCAGCATTAAAATCAGCCGTATCCATGTGGGAGATAAAACCAATCTTGCGAGTCAAACTTGGGTCGTTAGCTGGGAGAGTACCGATAGCAAAACCGTTTGGCAAATAATAGACATTTTGTAAACCGACACGTTTCATCTCAGGGATGAGGACATTGGTTGCGAAGTCTACCTGGCTTTTGAGTACTAGGGTGTTGTGGTTGAGTTTTCGTCAGAACGAGTATTGACTTTGACATAAGTTAAAAACGATCTAGTAATGTTGATATTTCATCATAACTCCTTTTTATAATTTTTTTATTTACCTAAACAGAATTGGCTAAATAACTGCGTAATGAGTTCATCTGGAGCTGCATCACCGGTTATTTCCCCAAGAATTTCCCAAGTGCGGGTCAAATCAACTTGAAGCAAATCAACTGGCATTCCCAGTTCCAGTCCTTCATTAACAGCTTGTAAGCTTTCAACGGCCTTTTTCAATCAAGGAAATATGACGAGCGTTGGATAGATAGGTAGCATCTTGTTCGACCAAGCCAGCATTTTCAAAAGAAGAGGTTATTGATGCGTTCTTCAATCTTATCAATATTTTGATTTTTATGACTGAAATGCGGATGACATCATCTGGAAGCTCAGCAGCTTCAATCGCTTCTGGTAAATCAGTCTTGTTGAGAAGAATAATACGGTTGGTATCTTGACTAATTTCGAGAAGTTGTCGGTCCTGGGCAGTAAGAGGTTCACTAGCGTTCAGTACTAGTAGTACCAAGTCAGCTTCCTTGAGAGCTTTTTTGGAGCGCTCGACACCGATTTGCTCAACAATATCATCCGTCTCACGAATACCTGCAGTATCAATCAATTTAAGTGGAACGCCGTTGATGTTGACGTATTCTTCGATGACATCACGGGTGGTACCAGCGATGTCAGTTACAATGGCCTTATCTTCGCGCAAGAGGTTATTGAGTAGACTAGACTTTCCAACGTTTGGACGACCAATGATGGCTGTTGAAATTCCCTCACGAAGGATTTTACCACGACGAGCTGTTCTAAGGAGATTGGTTAATAATTGTTCAAATTCCAAGGTTTTTTCACGAACAACAGCAGTAGTAGCCTCTTCCACATCGTCGTACTCAGGATAGTCGATGTTCACTTCGACTTGTGCCAGAGTATTGAGAATCTCTTGGCGCGTATTGTTAATGAGCTCAGAAAGGGAACCATCTAACTGTTTAACCGCAATATTCATAGCCTTGTCCGTCTTGGCACGGATGATATCCATAACAGCCTCGGCTTGTGTCAAGTCGACACGACCGTTGAGGAAAGCACGCTTGGTAAATTCACCTGGCTCTGCCATGCGAGCACCTTCACGGATAGCTAATTGAAGAATTTTCATTAGTTACGGCGATTCCACCGTGGGTGTTAATCTCGATAATATCCTCACGAGTAAAGGTCTTCGGAGATTTCATAGCCCCAACCATGACCTCGTCCATAACCTTACCAGTCGAAGGGTCAACAATGTGGCCGTAATTAAGGGTATGACTAGCAACCTTACTCAAGTCCTTGCCTTTTTAAAGATTTTTTTGGGCGATAGTAAAACTATCCGTTCCGCTTAAACGAACAATCCCAATAGCCCCTTCACCAAGCGGAGTCGAGATTGCGGCAATGGTATCAAATTCACGTGTAATCATTTTCATTTCTTTTACAATTTATAAACAAATATCATTTAAAAATTGTAACAAAATATAGCGTTTTTATTCAACGAATGCCACTTTATAAAGAAAAGCCTCAAGCACATTGCTTAAGCTTTATTTAGTGCGCATTTCACCTTGTGGGAAATAAGTTCCTTCAGGCATATCGTTAATGATAACGTGAACGGCTGACTGAGGTGCTCCTGTGTTACGAACAACAGCTTCCGTAACTTCCTTAGCTAGGGCTTTCTTTTGCTCTAGCGTGCGTCCTTCAAATAAATCAATGCGTACAAATGGCATAATTGCGTCCTCCACTAGATATTTGATTTCTTCTATTTTACCACATTTTGCCATTTAAAGCTTTGAGAAATTATGGTATACTAGAATGTAGCAAAAAATTAGAAATGGACGTGAAATAGAAGCATGGCACAGTTGTATTATCGTTATGGGACCATGAACTCTGGCAAAACCATCGAGATTCTCAAGGTAGCCTATAACTATGAGGAGCAAGGAAAAGGAGTTGTGATTATGACTTCAGCTCTGGATACACGTGACGGTGTTGGCTATGTTTCAAGTCGCATTGGGATGAAAAGACCAGCAATTGCTATTGACGAAACAACAGATATCTTTGGATTTATCCGAGATTTACCTGAAAAACCTTACTGTGTACTTGTCGATGAAGCCCAGTTTTTAAAGCGTCACAATGTTTACGACCTAGCTCGTGTTGTCGATGAGTTAGATATACCTGTTATGGCATTTGGTTTAAAAAATGACTTTCGAAATGAATTATTTGAAGGTTCCAAACACCTCTTGCTCTTAGCAGATAAGATCGATGAAATCAAGACCATCTGTCAGTATTGTAAGAAAAAAGCGACTATGGTCTTGCGTACGCAGGACGGACTGCCTGTTTATGATGGTGAACAAATCCAGATTGGTGGAAATGAAACCTATATCTCAGTTTGCCGCAAACATTATTTTGCCCCTGAAATCAATAAGGAGAATAAGAAAGAATGAATATCTATGATCAACTACAAGCAGTAGAAGACCGTTATGAAGAATTGGGAGAATTGCTGAGTGACCCTGATGTGGTCTCTGATACCAAACGTTTTATGGAGCTTTCAAAAGAAGAAGCTTCTACTCGTGATACCGTTACAACCTACCGTGAATACAAACAAGTTCTTCAAAACATTGTCGACGCTGAGGAAATGATTAAGGAATCAGGTGGAGATGCGGATTTGGAAGAAATGGCCAAGCAAGAACTCAAGGATGCTAAGGCCGAAAAAGAAGCGTACGAAGAGAAACTAAAAATCTTGCTCCTTCCTAAAGATCCAAACGATGATAAAAACATTATCCTAGAAATCCGTGGTGCAGCTGGTGGAGATGAAGCAGCCCTCTTTGCTGGTGACCTTTTAACAATGTATCAAAAGTATGCTGAAGCCCAAGGCTGGCGCTTTGAAGTTATGGAAGCTTCTATGAACGGTGTCGGTGGTTTCAAAGAAGTGGTTGCCATGGTTTCTGGTCAGTCAGTTTACTCTAAACTCAAGTATGAATCAGGTGCCCACCGTGTGCAACGTGTCCCAGTGACAGAAAGCCAAGGTCGTGTTCATACCTCTACAGCGACAGTTCTTGTCATGCCTGAAATAGAAGAAGTAGAATACGATATTGATCCAAAAGACCTTCGTGTTGACATCTACCACGCATCTGGTGCTGGTGGACAGAACGTCAACAAGGTTGCGACTGCCGTTCGTATCGTTCACTTGCCAACCAATATCAAGGTTGAGATGCAGGAAGAACGTACCCAGCAGAAAAACCGTGAGAAGGCTATGAAAATCATCCGTGCGCGTGTGGCAGACCACTTCGCCCAGATTGCCCAAGATGAGCAAGACGCAGAGCGTAAGTCTACTATCGGTACTGGTGACCGTTCAGAGCGTATTCGTACGTATAACTTCCCACAAAACCGTGTCACAGACCACCGTATCGGCTTAACTCTACAAAAACTTGATACTATTCTAGCTGGTAAGTTGGACGAAGTAGTGGATGCCTTGGTTCTTTATGACCAAACACAAAAATTGGAAGAATTAAACAAATAATGAAATTAGCTCAAATATTTAAAGATTTTGAGGAAAAGTTAATAACACAAGGAGAGGAAGCAGAAAGCCCTCCTTTATCTATCGTAGCCTAAAAAATCTATCTTTTACAGATTTTGTCTTTGCCCTTCAGCAAGAAGTCACTGATGAAGATTACAAATTTGTAGAGGACATTTACAGGAAACTAGCAAATCACATGCCTGCTCAATACATTATCGGTCATGCTGAATTCTATGGAATGCAGTTAAAAGTCGATGAGCGGGTCTTGATTCCCCGCCCAGAGACAGAAGAGTTAGTGGAACTCATTTTGACTGAGAATCCAAAGGACAATCTCAGAGTTCTGGATATTGGTACAGGAAGTGGTGCAATTGCCCTTGCTTTAGCTAAAAATAGAGCAGATTGGTCGGTTACAGCTGCGGATATTTCACAAGATGCATTAGACCTAGCATCAGAGAATGCAAAGCGTTTAGATTTAGAGATCTCATTTATCAAATCTGACTGTTTCTCCGAAATTTCTTCAAAATATGATATAATTGTATCCAATCCACCATACATTTATCGAGCAGATGAGGAAGAAGTTGGTTTGAATGTTCTGCATTCAGAGCCACATTTAGCCCTTTTTGCAGACGAGGAAGGTCTAGCGATCTTTCGCAGAATCGCGGAAGACTCAAAGGACTATCTAAATGATGGTGGTAAGATTTATCTTGAAATTGGCTACAAACAAGGTCAAAGTGTGCCCGCTCTCTTCATGGAAAAATCTTCCAGAGAAACGAGTCCGAACGCTCAAAGACCAATTTGGCCAAGATAGGATGGTAGTCATTGATGATGGAGAAGATTAAGCAAGAATTGGAAAAAGGTGGGGCTGTAGTTTTACCAACGGAGACTGTCTATGGTCTCTTTGCAAAAGCTTTAGATGAAAAAGCTGTTAATCATGTCTACCAGCTCAAACGTCGCCCTAGAGATAAGGCTCTCAATCTCAATGTTGCTAGTTTAGACACTATCTTGAACTTTTCAAAGAATCAGCCAACTTATTTACAACAACTTGTTGAAAGTTTTTTGCCAGGGCCTTTAACCATTATCCTAGAAGCTAATGACAAGGTCCCTTACTGGGTCAATTCAGACTTGACGACTGTTGGATTTCGCATGCCGAGTCATCCCGTCACTCTAGAATTGATTCGTGAGTTTGGTCCATTAATCGGACCTTCTGCCAATATTTCCGGTCAAGCTAGTGGAGTTACATTTAAAGAAATTTTAAAAGATTTCGACCAAGAGGTTCTGGGAGTAGAAGATGATGCTTATTTAACAGGGCAAGATTCGACTATTATAGACCTATCTGGCAGCAAGGTGAAGATTCTACGCCAAGGTTCGATAACTCGAGAAGATATCCTTGCCATGATACCTGAAATTCCTTTTAAGGAGGTATGACATGCTACGTGCTTTGAAAGCAACAGATGTTGCATCGATTCATGAGATTAACAAAGAAGCTTTGGGTTATTCTTTTAATCTAGAGGACACAGCTAGTCAATTAGCTAATTTGTCTCAAGACTCTCATCACTATTTACTAGGTTTCGAGGATTCGTCTAGCCATGACTTGCTTGGCTATGTACATGCTGAAGTTTATGAATCCCTTTATTCAAAACCGGGTTTTAATATCCTAGCTTTAGCTGTTTTACCTCAATCACAAGGTAAAGGAATCGGTAAAACTTTGCTTGAAGGATTAGAACAGGAAGCAGAAAAACGTGGCTACAAGTTTATACGTTTAAACTCTGCAGACCATCGTATAGGTGCGCATGCATTTTATGAAAAAGTTGGTTATACTTGTGATAAGATGCAGAAACGGTTTATTAAATTACTAAAAGGAGAAGACCTATGATTTTTGACAAAGATGATTTTAAAGCCTATGACGCGGATCTTTGGAATGCCATTGCCAAAGAAGAGGAACGTCAACAAAATAATATTGAATTAATCGCTTCAGAGAACGTAGTCTCTAAGGCTGTTATGGCTGCGCAAGGGTCTATCTTGACCAATAAATACGCCGAAGGTTACCCAGGACGTCGTTATTACGGTGGAACTGATGTAGTAGACGTGGTAGAAACTCTAGCTATTGAACGTGCAAAAGAAATTTTTGGTGCTAAGTTTGCCAATGTCCAACCTCACTCAGGAAGTCAGGCCAACTGTGCGGCTTACATGGCCTTGATTGAGCCAGGTGATACCGTTATGGGAATGGATTTGGCAGCAGGTGGACACTTGACTCACGGGGCTCCTGTAAGCTTCTCAGGTCAAACCTACAACTTTGTTTCGTACAGCGTTGATCCTGAAACAGAACTCTTGGACTTTGATGCAATCTTGAAACAAGCCCAAGAAGTCAAAACCAAAACTAATTGTTGCTGGTGCTTCAGCCTATTCTCACATTATTGATTTCTCTAAATTCCGTGAAATTGCAGATGCTGTCGGTGCTAAACTCATGGTTGACATGGCTCACATTGCTGGCTTGGTTGCAGCCGGTCTTCATCCAAGTCCAGTACCATATGCCCATATCACTACGACAACGACCCACAAAACCCTTCGTGGGCCACGTGGTGGTTTGATTTTGACTAACGACGAAGACCTTGCTAAGAAAATCAATTCCGCTATTTTCCCAGGTATCCAAGGAGGCCCTTTGGAACATGTCGTTGCAGCCAAAGCTGTTGCCTTTAAAGAAGTCTTGGATCCAGCCTTCAAGGAGTATGCTGCTAACGTCATCAAGAACAGCAAAGCCATGGCGGATGTCTTCTTGCAAGATCCTGATTTCCGTATCATTTCAGGCGGAACAGAGAACCACCTTTTCCTTGTTGATGTCACTAAAGTCGTTGAAAACGGAAAAGTAGCTCAAAACTTGCTGGATAAAGTCAATATTACCCTAAATAAGAACTCTATCCCTTATGAAACCTTGTCACCATTTAAGACTAGTGGTATTCGTATCGGATCGGCAGCAATTACTGCTCGTGGCTTTGGTGAAAAAGAAAGCTGTCAAGTTGCTGAACTTATCATTAAAGCCCTTAAGAATGCAGAAAACGAAGCTGTCTTAGAAGAAGTGAGAAGTGCAGTCAGAACCTTGACAGATGCCTTCCCATTATACGAGGACTAATATTTTATGGATATTTATATCAAGAAAGCCATCATTCATCAGTTCAGCCCTGATGACACAGAGTTGTTCCTAGCGGATAAGTTTCTCAATATCACTCCAAAAATAGAGGAATACTTGCGTAAAAAAGTGGAGCGTGTATTCTGATGATGCTAAAACTGGTATTTTTGAAGAGGATAACCCATTTTTTTAACAACATTACAGAAGATTTAATGGAAACATCTGTGACGATTGCCAATCTATGGAAAGAGGAATTCTCTGTATCTGAAAAATCAAAAAGACAAACGATTTGGTCTTTGTACAGTTTTTCAAAAAGAAGGAGTGGAACACTTTGCCTTTTCTTCGAATTGCATTGCGAGAAACCTTAACACACCTAGGGTGGTGAGGTTGATAATCCAATCAGGCTGACTCAGAATAACTTACCTGGTTTTGGAACTGGAGCTGATGAAGCCCTAGTAGTTAATCTTCAAAAACGTAAATACCACTTGATTGAAAAACGGATCAAGTATAATGGAGCCTTTTTAAACTACTTTTCTGAGAATCTTATTCAAGCACAACCAAAGATTTCACCTAAGAAGTCAATCAAGGAACTTGAAAAACGGCTCAAAAATTGCCGAAACCTTTAACACAGATGATTTTCAATTTCAATCCAAGGTAAAATCAGCAATTTTCAATAATCTTGAAGAGAATAATGAGCTCTCTCCAGAAAAATTAGCCAATGATCTTTTTGACAATAATCTTACTGCTCGACTTAGCTTCATTGACCAGATCAAAGAAGCAGTACCAGAGCCAGTACAGTTTGATGAGATTGATGCCAGTCGTCAGTTAAAGAGATTTGAGAATCAGAAACTTTCCTTGTCAAACGGGATTGAACTCATCGTACCAAACAATGTCTATCAAGATGCGGAATCAGTTGAGTTTATTCAAAACGATAATGGAACCTATTCTATCTTAATCAAAAACATCGAGGATATACAAAATAAATAATGTTTAAATTTATACGAAGAATGCTGGTACTAGCAATCTTCCTTTTCGCTGGATATAAAGCTTATCTGATTCGTCAGGATGTCAAACAAGTCATGACCTACCAACCCATGGTTCGCGAAATCTTGAATGAAAGAGATACCCCTAGCAAACGAAGAGCTTGTGCTCGCCATGATTTATACAGAAACTAAGGGTAAAGAAGGAGATGTAATGCAGTCAAGTGAATCTGCTAGTGGCTCTACTGATACCATAAACGATAATGCAAGTAGTATTCGGCAAGGGTTCAAACCTTGACAGAAAAATCTCTATCTAGCTCAAGAAAAAGGAGTGGATGTCTGGACAGCCATTCAAGCTTATAACTTTGGACCTGCTTATATCGATTTTTATCGCCCAGAATGGGAAAAAGAACACTCTTTGTACTAGCTAAGCAATACTCCAGAGATACAGTTGCGCCTATATTAGGAAATACAACAGGGAAAAACCTACCGCTACATCAATCCCATTTCTATTTTTCAGGGTGGAGAACTTTATGTGGATGGGGGAAACTATTATTACTCTAGACAGGTTCAGCTAAATCTCTATATTATGAAAATTTTTAATCTATTTTAAGAGGCTGGGGTAAAAGTCCTAGCCTCTCAATTGTCTTTTGGATTGTCGAGCAAGACGCAGTGGTTGAGTGGGTTTCTACTACGCTGATTTCATCAGCTTTTACAGCCCTACTCAACTGTGCGGAGGTGAGACGACGAAATCGAATTCTAACGAATTACCGATTTCTGTCCCACTCTTTTATAAGTTTTCTTTAAGGATACTTTTAATATGCTAGAGTGGAAAAGGAGGAACGTCTCATGCGAAAGAAATTCTTTCTGACTAGTGCTGCAGTACTTTTAGCGGTTGCAACCCTGCAAAGCGCCCAGGCAGCTACTGATGTTCAAAAAGTCATTGATGAAACTTATGTTCAACCTGAGTATGTCTTGGGTTCTTCACTAACAGAAGATCAAAAAAATCAAACACTTAAAAACTTGGCTACGATGCCTCTAAAGATACAAAACAGTTGAAAACTATGACACCGGATGTCTACTCAAAAATTATGAATGTCGCAAACGATTCAAGTCTTCAACTTTATTCATCAGCAAAAATTCAAAAATTAGGAGAAAAATCTCCCCTTGAGGTCAAAATTGAAACACCTGAAAATATCACTAAAGTGACGCAAGATATGTACCGTAATGCTGCTGTTACCTTGGGTGTGGAGCACGCGCGTATCACCGTTGCGGCACCAATTCCAGTTACTGGTGAAAGTGCCTTAGCAGGTATTTACTATTCCCTTGAGTCAAATGGTGTAAAATTACCTCAGGAAAATAAAGACTTGGCTCAGGAGGAGTTAAAAGCCTTGTCAGATATTAACGATGAAAACAAGGACAAATCAGGCTTTGATGCCAATAAACTGAACGTAGCCCTTGCTGATATCAAAGCTGCAGTCGCTAAGGCTAAAGAGTCTAAGGGTGAACTTACAGAAGATGATGTTCGTAAGATTGTTGAAGATACTTTAAAGAACTATAAACTGGATCAAGTTGTTACAGGCAACCAAGTCAATGTCATCATCAACTTTGCATTCAATCTTTCAAAGAGCGATATTCTTAATAACGAAGACTTTACAAAGACTCTAAAAGATCTGAAACAAAGTATTGTTGCGCAAGCAGGTGATAGTTTCAGCAATATCGACCTAAACTTTGATGCCAATAAAGCTATTCAAGACGGTGGAAACATCCTTAGCTCAATTTGGCAAGCTATCCTTGATTTCTTCAAGAGTTTTGGTGCTTAGGTCAATTCATGGTATAATAGATGGTAACAGGATTGTTGCCGTCTTTTTTTGTCGGCTTATAGAAAGTGAAAATTATGTTAAAGAAAAATGATATTGTAGAAGTTGAGATTGTCGATTTGACCCATGAAGGAGCAGGTGTTGCCAAGGTAGATGGCTTGGTCTTTTTTGTAGAGAATGCTCTACCGACTGAAAAAATCCTTATGCGAGTCCTTAAAGTCAACAAGAAGATTGGCTTTGGTAAAGTCGAGGAATATCTTACACAATCTCCACATCGTAATCAAGACTTAGATTTGGCTTACCTGCGTTCAGGCATTGCCGACTTGGGGCATCTAGCTTATCCAGAGCAACTCAAGTTTAAAACCAAGCAAGTAAAAGACAGTCTTTATAAAATTGCTGGAATCACGGATATAGAGGTTTCAGATATTCTTGGCATGGAAAATCCTGTCAAGTATCGTAACAAGGCTCAGGTTCCTGTTCGTCGCGTCAATGGTGTTCTAGATACTGGTTTCTTCCGTAAGAATTCTCATGATCTGATGCCTCTTGAAGATTTTTATATCCAAGATCCAGTGATAGACCAAGTTATTGTGGCTTTACGAGATTTGCTCCGTCGTTATGACTTAAAACCCTATGATGAGAAGGAACAGTCTGGCTTGATTCGTAACCTTGTTGTTCGTCGTGGCCATTATTCAGGTCAAATCATGGTTATTTTGGTGACAACTCGTCCTAAAATTTTCCGAGTTGAACAGTTGATTGACCAAGTCATTAAGCAGTTCCCAGAGATTGTGTCTGTCATGCAAAATATCAATGACCAGAATACCAATGCCATTTTTGGAAAAGAATGGCAGGTTCTCTATGGTCAAGATTACATTACGGACCAAATGTTGGGGAATAGCTTCCAAATCTCTGGACCAGCCTTTTATCAGGTCAATACAGAAATGGCAGAGAAGCTTTATCAGACAGCTATTGATTTTGCGGAGTTAAAAGAAGATGATGTGGTGATCGATGCCTACTCAGGAATCGGGACTATTGGCTTATCAGTTGCAAAGCATGTCAAGGAAGTTTATGGTGTCGAAGTCATCCCAGAAGCAGTAGAAAATAGCCAGAAGAACGCAGAATTGAACGGTATTACCAATGCCCACTATGTCTGTGACACAGCTGAAAATGCCATGAAAAATTGGCTCAAGGAGGGTATCCAACCAACCGCAATCCTAGTCGACCCACCACGTAAGGGCTTGACCGAAAGCTTTATCAAAGCAAGCGCCCAAACAGGAGCTGACCGTATCGCCTATATCTCCTGTAACGTAGCCACCATGGCGCGTGATATCAAACTCTATCAAGAATTGGGCTACGAATTGAAGAAAGTCCAGCCGGTGGATCTTTTTCCGCAAACGCATCATGTTGAGGCGGTATCACTGCTTGTACGAGCTGAGGCATCAGCGAAGTAGAAGCAGATGTTCTGCCCATGGGATAGCTGTCGTAGAGTAAGGAGTTTACGACGAAACGATACGGTTACAGCGAACCGCCGAGTGTGTAGCTTTGCTTGTAAAAGAATAAAAACCTTGTAACGAAAAGAGATTAAGAAAAGCCTTATAGGTAAAGACTTTTCTCGTTTAGTGGGGAAGTATTAAAGTAACCTCTCATATTTTTCTAGGTTTGATAACTTATTTGAGATGGATTCTATTTCCATAAACACTGTGGGGATGTTTTTTTGTTACCAAAGATAATAAGTTAACGGGAATAAATGTGTCCCCCTATAAGGGACATTAGTAAGAAATTTCCAGAGTTGATTAAAAATTGAGCTTGATAGCTGGAAATTAGAAAGTAAAAGGGATACAACAGGTTTACAAATTGGCAAGCAAATTGATTGTATGACAAATTAGAATTTGTGGAGGTTTTTCTATGAAGTATGAAGAAATTAAATTAAATATTTCAAATGATAAAATTAGCAATTACAAAGTCTTTAAAGGGATGAAGCTGTATTCTGAAATATTTAAATCCGAAGATGAAAAGAAGTTAATAAATAAAAGAGTATTTGTAACTCCAAAAAGGAAACTATGTTTATTATGAAAGGACAGATATAAATTGGAACTATTGGTCAGATAAAAACAAGATATGATTCGAGTTTTGAATTAAGTGATATAAAAACATAATATAGTATTTGAAGTATCAACAGAATTGACTAAGTTTACAAAAATATTTAGGAGAAGAAGTAGTCATTATGTTTAAAGAAAAATGGAGAAATAGTAGAAGTACTGGATATTTAGTACATCTTGAACTCCCTATTACTAGTTTAATAAAATGGAGAAGATAATGTGGACTAAACGAATACATTATTTAACAGAAGTATTTGGTAAAAAAATACTGAGGAAGCATATATTATAGGGGCAGTCAGCGTTATCTACTTTAATAATGAAAATAAAGGATTAAAGCAATAAATCTAAATATATCCGATTTTTATAGGATATTTCATAAAAAGAATCTACATACCTAGAGTCCTATTTAGTTATGTATCTTACATAAAGAGAAAGGAATTAATTATCATGAAATTATCTTTGTATAGTGAAGTTGAACATTACCATTCTTTAAGTTCTTATTCTTTAAAATGATATTACACATACTGATACCCCAAAAAATATTATTGAAAAAGTCTAAAAAGATAAGGATAGATACCCAATAGTAATACTTAATAAAGACCATAAAGTAATTGGTTTTGCTCACACCTAAACACTGGTCCTAAAGAGTACGGCTATTATCAAAAATGATTATGCGCTTATTAGAGGATTTTTCTATTGATGATAATTTCAGAAATCAAGGATATGGTTCTAATGCTCTGAATGGAATATTTGAATTCATAGATTCAACTTTAAAATTAGAAATTAACCATATTATATTGGCTGTAAATGAAAAATATATTGGCTCAAAAAAAGCATATAGAAATTCAGGTTTTTGTTGTGAAAAAAGATTTAGAAGGAAAAAGGGGAAATTAATTATTATGGAGAAAAAGCAAAAACTAGTATCATTACTAGTTTCTGCTTTTCACTAAGTCTTTAAAGTTAGTATTCTATCTTATTTCCACATTTTGAGAGAAATGATCTATATACTGAGATTTCATATTTTGCTCTTCTAAAATATCAAAGACTTGGATAGCCTGTTTCATTTTTCAACACCAGTATCTAAATTCTTTTTAAATTCAAAGTAGCCCTTAGCATAAAGGAAAACAGTTTGTTCATAGTAATTTAATTCGTTATCTAATAGTTTTGTAATCTCTGCAATAAGAAATGTGCAATTATGAAATATTTCTTTATCAATACTTAATATCAAACAATTAATGGCAAGTTGAGTAACTAATCTTTTATTTGTTTTGTTTAGGTGTGAAAAGATATGGAAAAGGTCAATAAAGTTTTATAGAGATGGTTAAGGATATAAGACTGATTGCAGAGAAAATAATCCGTCAGTATGCTTTTTGGTACTCGGGAACAAAGTTTTGAACTATTTCCTTTGGAACAATTAGCAAAAGATATTGATGAAAAATAATCCACCAAAAGGGAATGGATTTTTCAGAATTTCATTAGCCTACAATGTTGAACATAAAGAAGATGTAGAGACTGTAATTGCATTAGTAAGAAAAGCAGGTGGAAAAATTGTAAAAAGAGCCACAGGAAGTTTTTTTGGGGTGGATATCACGCATATTTTTTTCTGATTTAGATGGATACTATTGGGAAGTTTCATGGGGACCGAATTTTCAATTTGATGAAAATGGATTGCTGAAATTTTGAGGATAAATAGGGAAAGAGTTTGCCATAAAGTAAGGAATATTTGATTTTGAAGGAGGTAATTATAGTGAATGAATTTAATGAATTTGTTCGTGAGATTTTTTCCGCAGCAGGTGATATTGTCATAAGATCCATGATGGGCGGCTACCTTATATATTTTAACGGTAAGCTGATAGGTGACATTTGCGATAATGAACTATTTTTAAAGAGAACGCCGACATCGGACAAACTTCTTGCCGACTCAGAATTGCGTTATCCGTATGAGGGTTCAAAGACATTGATGTATGCATTCGACAGATTTGAGGATATGGATTTGATTACTGAACTACTGAAAGGTATGTATGCGGAACTGCCAGAAAAGAAACCCAAGAAAGCTAAATGAGACAAACAAGCTTCAGTTTGTTGAACTTAGCAAGGTATAAGTTTCTATGAGATGAAACCTGTAAAACTTGTACGGATATTGTAGGGTAGGAAAAGAAAAAATATTTTCATTCTAAAGTTTAAGTTTAAACATTAACTCTATCCCTTTCGTTCTATAATATAGAAGTTTGCTAGCGCTACATTGTGAGACAATTGTTTTTGTCAAGGGTTGTACCTATTGCTTAATTAATCTATTGAAATGAAAGGATTTCTAGCAAGTAAATTGAAGTTACTAGGAGGGCAAAATGTGTAATGTTGATTTGGAAAAACACCTTGATAGAATTGGGATAGCTTATGAAACGAGTGCCTTCACAGACGGTATTCGACCGGAGTCAGAGGAGGATATAAAAAAGTTTGAAGCAAGTTATGCCTCCATACCAGCAGAGTACCGCTGGCTGCTACTTAACCTAGGTGGTTGCTATTTGGTAGAACCATGGATTTTTGACTTGAAGGAGTTGGAGGAAAATTATACATACTTTGAAGAGGCATACGAGGAGTATATGAGTGAATGTGAACACGGCCCGGTGTTTCCTATCGGAGGTTTAGGTGATGGAAGCATCGTATTTATAGACCTGAAAAGCGGTAAGGTTCGTGGATATAATAATGACTATGCTGACCTTGAGGAAATTGCGGAGAACTTTTCTGAACTTGTTTTAGATTTAGTAGAACATGTAGAAAGCTTTTCTTGATACAATATATTCTATAGGGAGTATGTATTAAATGTTGCATCTACAATATGATTAAGATATGGAATATATAATGACAGAAATTGACAAAAAGAATTTAAAAAAATTATCTTTGTTTTACATTTGGAATTACTTATATAGCTTGGGGGATTCTTGCCATCTTTACTCAATCTCATATTTTTGGATTAGAAACTATTATAGGAAGAACATTACATATAGTAGGTGCACTTGGACCAGCTATTGCAAGTGGCTTTTATTTGAAAAAGGAATAATATAAAATTTAAATATTTTTTTATTTAGTAAGAAAGAAAAATAGTAGTATTTATTTCATTATTCATTTGTTAGCAGTTTTAATACTATTTTCTGTATCTTCCTTAGAATTAAAATGGAGTATCAATTTATCTGATGCCATTATTCTTTATACAACTAATTTTTGGTGGTGGACATGAAGAATTAGGATGGAGAGGAATATTACAACCCTTACTTGATAAAAAAATATACTTATTGGCAATCTAATTTGATTGTAGGATCAATTTGGGGAATTTGGCATCTGCCTTTATGGTTTATAGTTGGAGAAAGTCATCAAGGATTTCCTTTTTATTTTTATTTTTTTATATACATTATTTTTAAGTTTTGTTTTAGGGATTCTTTACCGTCAAACGGAATCTGTGGGGTACTGTCTATTATTTCATGCGTTCGCAAATTTGTTAAATCTCTATTTTGTGTTAAAAAATAAATGTTATTTTTTTATTATCATTTTTATTGCTTATTTAATTTATACAATATTGGCGAGTAATAGAATTAGTAAGGAAAAGAGTTTGTATCCAAAAATAACTGGATATACTCTAGAAAATGAAGATGATTTTTGTTCAAGGGAATAAAGTAGAAATAACGAACATTTAGATGAAAGGTTTAGAGTAAACATGAGTCTCTTATTTGAAGAATTTAAAACCATTTGTTTCCGTTTAAATCGAGTCGGAATTACACCGACACTGATGGGTTCTTTTGGGATTGGAGTTTAGAACGAAAGAAAAATTGGGGGCCGTCTGACATTGACATTCATGTACCTGGTGACCCTAGAGGTTGGGAAGCATCTGACCATCTCAGAATTTATGACTGGGACAAGATAATGAAAGTGATGAAAGACTTAGGCTACGTCTTAATAGATATTCATGAGCATGAATTCCAAAAAGGATAGAGAGAATGTTGAATTTGAAGTATCGATTCCTTTACTTGATTTTTGCAGGAGTTTCGGAATCGGATATAGAGCTTATTCACATTGAAGGCATCAGTTTTCGTCTTCCAAGTCTGGAGCAGTATCTAAGTATTTACAAAGCTTCTTCTCAAGACTCCTATCGAAATGAACAAAATAACAATAAGGATTTTTAAAAAGATCGAGTGGCTGGAAAGACATTTGTAAATTATCATATGAAAAGTAGTAGTTGTAAGACTAGCCACTATGTTATTTTTTTATTGCTTATTTAATTTATACAATATTGGCGAGTAATTGAATTAGTAAGGAAAAAAAGATTTTAAAATTTAGATCAGGATACCCATTATTAAAAGGTAACATTCTATCTAGATAATCGATGTTAGAGATTGTCTGTTTAAAGTGGTATCACAGCTTGTTCAAACAGATTAAGCAAAGATGTAGCTAGGAATGTCTTACAGTAAGGAGTTTAAATATGAAATTCCATGAATTTGGTGATAAGAATTTGCCTTCTATCTTGCTGATACATGGCGGTGGCAGTTCTTGGTGGAATTATCTTTGTCAAGCACGGATCTTGTCAGAAGAATACTGTGTCATTCTACCCACCTTGAATGGCCACGGCGAAGAATATCAACTTGATTATATTTCTACTGAAGATTCTGCTTTGGAGATTCTAGACTATATCAAAGCAAACTGTGGTGGGAAATTGTTTGCGATTGGTGGCGTTTCACTTGGTGGTCAAATTGCTATGGAGCTTTTGTCCTTAGATAGCAATATAGCTGAGAAGGCCATCATAGACGGAAGCCTCTGTATTCCTCAACTAAGGCTAGCTAAAATCAGCATCTTTCTAGTATCCCTATTTGGTAAACTGATGTTCAGTAAATTCTCTTGCAAACTCCAATTAAGCATGATGGACAGACTCTATCCTAAACTGGCTTATCCAGAGGAAATAAAAGCTTATTATTTGGAGGATCTGCCAAGGACACCTATCAAAACATTAGTGACTATTTACAAAACCTATATGGAGCGTTACAAGCTGAAGGACACGATTTCTGCTAGTAAGGCGCAGGTTCTGTATATCTACGGTGAAAAAGAATTGAACTGTGTGAAAGCATCGGCAAAATTATTTCAACAAATACATCAAAACACGATCTTGTATGAAGCTAAGGGCTATAACCACGGCTATTTATCAGCTTATCTACCTCAAGAGTGGATTGATTTGGTAGAGCCGTTTTTAAAGAGCGATTCATTGGAAATGTGTAATGAATCTGATATATCATAAGGAGGAATCTGATGTTAGGAGCAATTGTGGGAGATATTGTTGGTTCAGTTTATGAATGGAACAATATTAAAACGAAGGATTTTCCATTGTTTAGGAACGACTGCTTTTTCACAGATGACACGGTGATGACCTGTGCTGTGGCAGAAGCGATCATGAATGGTGGACAGAAGGATGACTTCATTGATGCCATGAAGAGGTACGGTAGAATGTATCCAAACGCGGATTACGGTGCCAGGTTTAACCGGTGGCTGATGACTGAAAACCGTGAGCCTTACAATAGTTTTGGGAATGGGTCTGCCATGCGTGTTTCTCCGTGTGCTTGGGTGATGGATGCTACAACTGGCGAGCTGCCGTCCGAGGGGAAACGTCTGTCGAAACTTTCTTCAGAGGTGACGCATAATCATCCAGAAGGAATCAAAGGCGCAATGGCCACAGCGGATGCGATCTATATGTGCCGTTATTTCTTCGGTAGTAATAACCCTGCGGAGGTTAAAAGACTCATCAAGGAACACATAGAACAAGAGTATGGATATAATCTTTCTCAAACACTAGATGAAATTTGTCCTACTTATCATTTTAATGAAACTTGCCAGAATACGGTACCTCAGGCCATCATTGCCTTTCTTGAAAGTACAGACTTCGAAGATGCGATTCGAAATGCGATTTCTCTTGGTGGGGACAGCGACACTCTTGCTGCAATCACAGGAAGTATCGCCGAAGCAGCTTATGGAATTCCTGAGTGGATTAAGGACAAGGCCTATAGCTATCTCGATGAGCCTTTGAAAGAGGTGCTCAGACGATGGGAGAAAGAAGTTTCAATATCATAACAGATACTAACTAGTCAATATCAAACTCTGAAAAATAAGATTAAGGAAGTTGAGCAAATACTAGGATAAAAATTATCACCTTTTGAGAAGAAAAAGGCAGAAACAAACTTAACCAAGTCATGAGCTTGACCCCTGAAAAATAGTAAAGCGACGAGATAACAAATAATATCGTCGCTTTTGCTTTTAAATTAATGCGGAAATTGATCCTTTTTGCTTTTATTAAGCTATTTATTCAGATTTTTGCTTATTCAGTAGTAAGATACCTATCATTACTGCTATACAAAATATAAAAATCATATACCACAGGTTTTCAATACTAAAAACCATTCTCTAGCATCAATCTGTATCCCCAATAAGCCGGAAAAACATGGCCTATTACTTGAAGAAAAATCAGGTAGCAAACTAATTGGAAACATAATCCCCTGAAAGCATAATTGAAGGCAAAAATACAAGTTGAGCTAACATGGTCAGCTTTTGCCTGGTTTTTTAAAAGTAAGTCCCAGTATACATCCAATACTCAATGATACAATAATATAGATGGTGAGTGAAAGTAAGAATATCGGAAGTTGAGTCGGTAGACTTGCTTTTAAAATAAAAATAGGGGCAAGTAGAAGGATCACAATACAGGTCATCATCAAATGGACAAAGGCTGAGAGAAGTATGGTCACCAATCCTAAATAAATAGGGACACCATTAGCATTATAAATCTTTTTAATGTCAGCTTCCATAAATTTCAACCAATGAAGGTGGCAAGCCAAGAAAGGTCCCCATTGAGACACTCATGACTATCATAGATTGTATGAGCGTGCTTCCCATTTCAGGAATAACAGAAGTAAAAAAATACCACCCATGATTAGAAAGAAAAATAAGCGGTACAATATAGAAAGTAACCAAGAGAGATTTGCTTTGTATATCTAATTTCACTGTAATACTAAACTATATAGAAAAACAGTTCATTCTGATTCCTCCTTGCAATTTTGATGAAATGCTGTTCCAAGGTGCCACGATCAACCTTAATATCCAATATTTGGATTTTTTCTGCTTGCATTCATTCAATAATGAAATTAAGGTATCCTCAATATTAGTCGTTTCAAAAGACTTCACCCTCTTGAGTCTTTAAATAGATATAGTATCTTCTTCCAACCTTGTCTGTCAGTTCTGAAGGAGTGCCACAAAGACAATCTTTCCACTGTTCAAAAATAGCAATGCGGTCACATAAGGTCTCAACTTCAGCCATATCATGACTTGCCAAAATGATTGTTTTTCCTTGTGATTTGAGATTCCGTATGTGTTCGTGGAGAGATAGTCTTGCTTCAACATCAAGTCCCGCTGTCGGTTCATCGAGGAAAATAATATCGGGATTGCCGATAAGTGCAAGAGCGAGATGTAGTCTTCTTTTTGTCCCGTGGATAATTGCAGGTATTGTAACTTCTCAATTTCTTTTATTTCCAGAGCTTTAAGCATATCATCATCAATTTTTGTATGATTCCATTTTGCAAAGAGCTTTATCGCTTCCATGGGTTTGATATGGGCCAGCAAAGAAGATGACTGCAGTTGAATTCCCATTTTGCCGTTTACAACAATAGTGCTCCATCATATTTTCTCAGTCCTTCGATACATTCAAGTGTTGTTGTTTTCCAGCTCCATTCACACCGAGTAAAGCGAAAATTTCACCTTTTACGATTTGAAAATTAAGACCTTTTAAGATCTTATGACAGCCGTAATTTTTATTTAGTTCACGAACCTCTATTGCGTATTTCATGCTTACACCTCCTCAAAGGGATTGGTTCCAAGTCTTGAAAAATAAACTTGCAAAGCTGGCTCTAAATAATCATTAACGATCTTTTGTTTTTTTCTTCCCAAGCGTTAGTGGCGGTATCAATATTACCGACTTCTATCAACTTCGGAAGCATAGTCATATCTCCATTTGTAAACTCCATAATCAAGCCCCAGTATTCTTGAACAACTTGTTGGCATTGTTCGCTATCAGCTGGTACGTTTTCTTTTTGAAGCTCTACGATTTGATCACTTAGGCGGTTCAATCTGTCCATAAAGTCTACTCCGCTTTTCTTGTCAAATCGACTGCGTATACGGTCCAGCGTATCATCATCAAAGTGCTTAATTAAAGAGTATGACTCATTCTTCATCTGTAGATTAACAATAATATCAGCATACTTCTTAAAATTAACCGTTTGCATCTGTAAAACTTCTGTTTTTAACTGTTCTATTGCGGCCAAAGAATCCTTAAGTTGTTTAATATTTATACGTATAGCATCCGCCTGCTCGGTAAGAGCATTTGCGACATCATCAGGTGTTTTCAAAGAGTTCAAACGCCCCTTTATGTCCTTCAGAGAAAAACCAAGCGATTTCAAGGATATAATCTGATGAAGCATGACTAGATCTTTATCGGTATAAAGCCTACGTCCCCCCTCACTTTCTGCAGATGGAGAAAGCAATTCTTCTTTATCGTAGTATTGTAGAGTACGGACTGTAACTCCCATTTTCTTTGAGACTTCCCCAACTGTCATATAGCCTTCCTGAATCGCTCTGAATTTTGACATTATTCTCACCTCCCTAATATATATTATACATCATGACGTAAGGTCATGAGCAAGCGCTTTATAAAAATTATTGATTAACGATTTTTCTATCGACCTCATACAGTTAATATAATTAAAAATGCTTGTAGAAACACCTATTTTAAGGTGACAAAAAGGAGTTGAAAGAGAAGTCCCAAAACAATTACTTGCATTTAGTATATCTTTTTGCTTTGTTCAATGATTGGTGCTATAATGTAGTTAAAAAGTAAAGAAAACATAGGAGATAGATGATGAATACAATGTATATTATCGTAGGATTTGTTGTTTTTTGGTTCTTGCTATTTGTTGTTTTTATGATTGCAAATGGTAATAGAAAGAAAAAAGCTGTTAGCTTTGTTAGTGATAATAGTGATAAAGCTATTGTTCATTTATACTGTTCAAAAACTAAAATTAATGGACAGAATCTTGCTGACTTTAATCCAATAACTGGAGAAAACCTAGAAAAGGTAGTTGCTTTAGTTCCAGGGAGATATACAATTGAGGGCGTTTATAAAACGACTGAGACTCGACTGAATCAAACAATCAATATCAAATCAGAAAATATCAGTATGGATCTTGACTTGGAGGCTGGGACCACCTATTCAATAGCTATGTACCTATACTCTCCTGAAGAAAGACAAGAGTATGAGAATGGCAAAACTGATGAAGTTGTTTTGAGTGTTCCGTTAACCATTGTCGTGGGTAGTGATTTCATCAAAGCATACATTATTTGCTACAAAGAAAAATGATTATCTAAGAGGCTGGGCTTAAGTTTGTTACTGGCCTCTTTTCTAATATTAAGTCAAGCTATGAGCAGGATCATTTTGTCAAGTAGGCTTGCTAATTAATCCAAATTTATGTGGGAGATAAATATTATGAAAAAGAGTACCCTATAATCTATTAACTAAGATTCCTATATACGAGTTTTATTAAAACAATCGAGTAAAGGTGAGATGAGGCTATGCAGTCCATTCCTTCAAGATTTGGCGGAAGAAGGGATTAGACCAATTGAAATTTATGAACTTCTAGAAGAGAAATATCCAGGTGAAGTGGTAACAAGAGATCGTTTTTATGAAGGTTATAATAAAAATACTTGAATTAAAAGTTTAAGAAGGAGATTGACAAAATTTAATGTCTTACTTTTATTTTTTTCAACAGTAGTACAACCTGAGAATGAGTAATAACGTAAAAATGATCAGAATTAATAGAAACAGTTAAGATTTGAGGATGATAGATGGTTATATTAGAATTGTATCAAAACAATTATTCAAAAAGATTTAGTCGTATTTGAGGCTTTAGAAGAAGGACGAGAATTTGTAGCTCAAATCCCGGGATATACTCAAGAAAAACGAAGATGGGTTTGAAATGGAGTATTTTAATCCAAAAAATCTACCGGATTATATGGAAATTGTCTTCAATGGAAATATTGTTCCTTTATCTAGATTTTCGTTTAATCCTGAAGAAAATGTGGATATTATTTGAAAGATATTTCGAATCTGTCCCTTAAAAAACGATAAAGTGATCGAAGGATATTCAAAAATCGATGCGTATGTCGTTAACAACGATGAAGTGAAAGCCTATGTCAAAAGCCAGAGAAGCAAACTTCCGCAAGGCAAAAGACTTCTAGAACGCTGTGGATATGAAGCTGACAGAAGCTTTTTCGGAAGTGAAGACGGCGAAGCGATTCTTTACAGAAATTACGGCACCAAAGATTGGCACTTTTTGTGTCACCTTGATACTTCGTTTGTAGAGGTTGAAGATGTAGAGGGATATATCAAAGAAGCGATGGAAGATGTGCAATAGTCAACCAAAGTTCTTTGTGAGTGTATGCCACTGCTTGAGTAGACGGATTAAGTAGTAAAGAGAAACATCTAGCCCTTTGTGGGTTTCTTAAGGAGAAAAGGCCATTATGAAAAATGGAAATCGGGAAAACCTATCTTGTAAAAATAGATATTTTTGGTTTAAAAAAGATGAACTTTGGACTTTAGTTGACAAGGGTTATCAGGCTTATTTTTGGTGAATATAATTTCGTATTTGTCAATGATGAGAAAGTGAAGGTATTTTGCAGTTTTTGCAAGATGGTTCAGAAGAAGATATGCGAATCTACCATCATCTGGATGACTATCTTGAAGAAGTCGCTCATGAGAATTTCTAGAGGATGTGAGTTGCAAATTGAAAATGCTCGCTTTTTAAAAAGGTTTACTGAAATATTTTTGTGGGAAATCATAATTTTTAATATATTTAGTGAGAAAGATAATGGGTAAAAGAATTTTATATGACACCAAATTCTGAAGAAAGCAATCTTGTCCTGAAACAGGCTTTGAAATCAATCCCCAATCTCTAGTTTTAATCATGATTGAAAGTTTGCTTAGCTGAGAGAAGCTGTATAGGATATTGAGAATATATGCGTAATGATAATAAAAGAGAAAGGTTTTAACTATGTCTTATGATTTAGTAGTATTTGAGAAATCAATCGCACCAGCTAATAAAGCTGAATTTTTAGATTGGTATGAGGAGCAAGTGGAGTGGAAGGAAGACCACGATTATGATTCAATTGAAGTTAGTTCAAGCAAACTAAAAAGTTGGTTTCTGGACATGATAAAACTATTTCCTCCTATGAATGGTGACTTTGATATGGATGATGCTTTAGAGAATGACCAAGAGCTGGAAAGTCGTTTTACTGACTATAGTATTGGTAAGAATCTTATCTATGCAGGATTTGCATGGTCACAAGCAGAAACAGCCTATAATACAATGCTCATGTTAGCCTTAAAACATGATGTGGGATTTTTTGATGTCAGTGGTACTGGGGCAATTATCCTATCTGAAACTATCAAGTTAGATTAAAAGATGAGCCAGGTTAGTTCTTAGGAGATTTTATGATTTCCATAGCTTCCTAGCATATGTATTTATTAATCCTTTTTACATGAAATTAATTTTGGGATAGACGTTCTACAGTAGCTATTCCGATTATCAAAAGATCTAGACTGAAACCACGGTGAAAACCGTCTGGTTCAGCTCTTTTTCTGTTAATGTAGTATAATAAAGGGTATAGGAATTCTATTTTTAATAGGATTTTTCCAAGAATGAAAAATTTTTCTAGAAAGAGGAGAAACATGAAGCAATCACTTGAATTTTTTTAAGAGAAAGAATTACCGATAAGATGTCCTTAGAGGAAATGGTAGCAATCTTTGAAGACTTGTGCCGTGAGCCTATTGAGGATGAGATGATTTTTATTTGAAACAGGGACGTTTACAACTATATCTGATAAGCCAATGTTTCAACTATCCTTAGTAAGGCAAGCCCCAAATGAAGATGAAGAGTTTTATCAGGTTCACCTCGATATTTTCTATGAAGCATGTCAAGATAATGAAATATTTCATGAATCGATCTGGGATGAAGATTTAGAGGTAAATATCTTTGATTACATTAGAGCTTCAGAGGTGTTTGCCTATGCTAAAGAGCAGGAATACCTAGCAGTCAAAATGTATATGGACCAAACTTGATAAGGCTAGTTAGAGTAATGAAAATTAATGACAGGAGAATTATAAATGAAAAAAATTATGGTGATTATCAACCCGACTTCGGGTGGCGAAAAAGCCTTTGGATTATAAAAGTCAAACTCGAGAATAAAGCCTTAGATCATTTTGAGCATGTTGAGACCAGAATCACTGAGAAAGCTCTTGATGCGACAAACTTTGCTGCAGAAGCATCTAGAGAGCAGTATGATGCTGTCCTAGTTTTTGGTGGAGATGGGACTGTCAATGAAGTAATCTCTGGTATTGCTGAGAAAGACTTTATTCCTAAACTCGCCATTATCCCTGGAGGAACCGGAAATCTTATCACCAAACTATTAGAAATCAATCAAGATATTGACGGTGCCATTGACGAGCTTGATTTTAATTCTACGAATAAGATTGATATCGGAAAATCAAATGGAAATTATTTTGGTTATATCTTTAGTATTGGTTCACTACCAGAAGCCATCCACAACGTTGGGATAGAAGATAAAACGAAGTTTGGCATGCTCGCCTATGCGATTAATACCATGAACTCTGTTGTTACAGATCAAGCATTTAATATTACTGTTGAGACTGAAAAAGGAAATTACATCGGCCCAGCAAGTCATGTTTTAGTTCTACTTACAAATTATTTTGCTGACAAGAAGATTTTTGAAGAAGATAAGGATGGTTATGCTAATATTTTGATACTAAAAGATGCATCTATTCTTACTAAATTGTCAGTTATCCCCGATTTATTAAAAGGGGATGTTGTCGTGAATGAGAATATCGAGTATATGAAAGCTCGTCGTATCAAAATCTCTTCAGATAGTGAATTGGAAACGGATGTTGATGGTGACAAGTCCGATAATTTACCAGTAGAAATCAAGGTACTAGGGCAGCATATCGAAGTCTATTCTCAGCCAAAAGAATAATGTTTTTCACACTTAACAACATTTTTATAAACAAAGGAAAACCTATGAAATTTATAAGATTAGCAACTATTGGGCTTTGCTCAACACTTCTTTTGACCTTAGTGGCTTGTAGTCAAACTCAAAAGAAAAGTGAAGCTACTACGGAAAACTCTGTCAGTCAATCACAATCAAATCAGGTTTCTTGGAAAGCTACTTATAGCAATATGAATAGCAAACCAAGTGCAGAAGAAGTTCGAAAAGCCTTGGCTGCGCATTTGGATAAAGACAGTGTTGATGCATTTTTCAACCTTGTAAATGATTATAACGGGACTGTCGGTTCAGTAGGCTTAACTGGAGATTTTTCTACATTTACGAAAACAGACTATGATGTTGAAAAGATAAGCAATCTTTGGACACCTAAAAAGGGTGATTTTGTAGGCACCAACTGTCGTATTAACAGTTATTGTTTATTAAAAAATTCTATCGAAATTCCTAAATTAGAGAAAGATGATTCTCTCTTGTTTGTCGATAATGATGCCATTGACAAAGGTAAGGTCTTTGATGCAGAAGACAAGAATGCTTTTGATATTTTATTCTCAAAAGTCAAGACCGAAGCAACGACAGATGTCAAAGTTCATGCTGCCAAGATGGAACAATTCCTTTCTCAATTCAAGTTTAATGAAAATGCTCGAATGCTCTCGTAGTAGTCCATGATGACTTGGATGGTCAATCCCTATTTATTGGCTATGTCGGATACTTGTACCAAGTGAGGACGGCTATCTCTTTGTCGAAAAGTTAACCTTTGAGGAGCCTTATCAAGCTATCAAATTTGCGACCAAGGAAGATTGCTACAAATATCTAGATACAAAATACGAAAACTATACAGGTGAAGGTCTAGCTAAGCCATTTATTATGGATAATGATAAGTGGGTTCAACTCTAAAAGTAGTATTTTTGGCTGATTTGCCTAAAGAGGGGGAGAAGAAGTTACCAATCAAATGATAGTTAAATTGATATGATTAGAGGACTGCAAGCATGGATGAAAAGACATTAAGAGTTGTAAAAATTGATAAGGAAGCGATTTTTGAGCTGCTCTACGAAACTTTTATAGCGCAAGAGCAAGAACTGCTGGACCTGTCGCCAGTGGATGTTATCAATGATTGTGCTATGGATTGGGGAAAAGGGAGAGTTTATCTTTGCAGCACATCTTCAGGAAAAATAGTCTGGGAGAATTTAATCCTCTTCCCAAAGATATTGATATTCAAGAGTTGCTGAAAAAAACTACCTGTTACAACAGATTCCGTTCTTGGGAAAGAGAGGATTTATAGAGATTTTTCCATTCGACCATTTAAAAATAGTATAATAGTAGTAAATAAAAATAGTCATAAGGAGACACAATGGATATTAAAAGATTTTACAGAAAAAGAACAAGAAATGATTAAAAAGGGACTCACTTTTTCTAAACTGAACGACAAGGAAACCGCTGATAAGATTATCGCTTTAATTCCTCAAGATATGATTAAACGGATTCCGTTTTTTTGTTAGAAAAACATGCAATTACACGTACTGTCAAGAGAATTTCACTTGAGTATCCTGAATTATATGCTGTAGCTGAACAAGAAGGCCAACTTCCTGAAAAGGAAGCTCAAGAATTGCGACAAATTCTTACAGATATTTTCCAAGAAAAATGAACAAGCATAAGATTAAATAAGTTTTGAGATTTAGCAATAAGATGTCGATTGAGCATTAGGAGTTGAGAATGGCTATTGATGGCATTAAAATCATTGACAGTGATCAAGGTTATGATATTTACAATGAGGTAGTTGGTCGCTATAGAGACGGTGAACATGTAGCCAATATTATCAAGGATATCCTTGATGCAGAGAAAGATTACTGTCAAACAGACTTTTTTACAGAGATTTATTGGACTGCTCTTGCCTACTCACTGTGGAAGATTGGTCACCTGACAGACGACATCAGAGATAAAACCTTAGAGCTTATCAAAAAAGGGGCTAATCCATTTTGGTTGGAAATAGATCCAAAGGCTTTGAAGCAAAGGCAAAAGGTCTTGGAAAAACTTGCTATCCAGTTGCAAACTGAAAATCCTAGACCTCTAAAGGTCCCTAAAGCCAAAACTAAACGTAAACCTTATTTTGAAGAAGGAGATATTCTTGCTGTTAAGTTCCAAGATGAGTATGGTCTTGTCTTTGTATCTATGGTTGAGCAGAGTCCTAGAAAGCTTGAGTACCATCTAGCTTGCACACGCCTCTTACAAACAAAAAAGCCCTCCATCGATGATTTTTTGACCAGTCAAATCTCATGTAAGATGGACAATACAAAGTTTGCTCTGGTTACAGACTGCTGGTTCAATCACAAAGATTTAGGGCAATTATTAGAAAATATTGAAAAAATTGGACAGGTGAAGCTTAGACCTTTCAGTCTTTGGATGCTGGCACCTGCCCAAAATTTAGAAGATATTTATGAAGAAATCACTAGAGATAAAGGTTCCTCTGGCCTTAGATTCATCGAAACCTATAAAATTGTCGACGATATTTTTCCAGTTTAATGCCTATGTGATAAAGGGGGAAATGGTCAATCATTCCCACATACTGTGCTGGGCTCTGACACCATAGCTATCTAGGGAACCATCTGAATTGAACTTAGCTTCAATCCGATACCTTTTCCAGAGGTCGTAATCTGCTGTTTGAATAGTCAGAATGAAGTTGTTATCTTTATCAGAGACGTTATAATCAGCAGGATTGACTTCAAAGATATCGATTAATTTTCGTGTTTGAAAGTCTTGGAGCTTGAGATTTGCTAGCTTGACATGATTGATGGAAATTTCTTCTAGTTGATTGCTATCCTTAGGTGTTCTGTAATAGGTGATGACGCAGTTTTTGAGCTGATCAGCATCTTTACCTGTGGGAGTGAGGCTCATAAAGCCATAGGACTGATCATCCCGCTTGACTTCGAAAAGTTGACCGTAGTAGAAGTGGTCGTTTTTTGGATTGGTGATGGAGCTCTCTGCGCCTTTTATCTCCAAAGGTAAAGCCTTGGTCTAAAAGCTCGGAAGCTTTGGTCTCACCGATAATGACAGTGGTATCTTGAATGGTTACTGGAACAGGTTGAGCTGGAAGGCCACTCATCATCAAGCAAAACATAAAAACATAACTCGTTAAAAAAGCTGTCCCGACAAAAGCGTTGGTTGATGCATAGACATGACTGTTATGAAAGTTTTTGCTTATAGCCAGTACAACAAATTTACCAATACTTTTTAAAACCATACTAACAAGTACGATAAAAAATTGTTTTTTCAAACATTCATAAATGGCTTGAGGAAAGCTATCACCATGATAGTAGAAGACAGCCAATACCAGTAGATTTATGATTAAATAGATTAGCAAGAACCAATGAATCTCTTTAAGGGCATTGGCATCAGTGATTTCTTCATAGTCAACGTGAATTCTTCCTTGAACAGCATGACCAAGTTTATAAATCCATTTGGGAATGTCTTTGCCTTTTTTAACCGCAACTACAAGTCTGATATAGAGATAGATAGTAAAGGACAAGGATAGAAAGAAAAGAGCATAAAAAGCCAAAACAATACTTGTGAACATTACTATCCCTCCTATTTAACATTCAATAAAACAATTTCTTAGCTCCATTATAGCATTTTTCTATAAAAATAGAGCTAAAAAAACATCAGAATTATCCTACAAGATTCAAAGGAGAAAAAATCATGGGAATGATTGCCAATTATCAATATTTACCAGACAATGAATTAGAACAAATAAAAGCTCTTTCTAACCAAGAAGATGAATTGTTAGATTTTGCTGAGGACTCCGCTGATACTCATGATATCTTAATAGATATCGACAAAATGTGGGATGCCCTTCTCTTTGTCATGACAGGATTTAGTAGTTCAGAATTTTTGGACGACAATCCCTTGAGAGAAGCTGTTTTAGGGGTGACTCCTCTAGAGGATGTATCTGAATATATTGCCTATACTGAAAAATCGAGAATTGCGGCTATCAGTCAAGCTTTAGAAAGTTTTGACATTGACAGAGCTATGGCTGACTTTTAGTATGGAAGCATGTAAGAAGGCCGACTTGTATCCTAATATTTGGGATTATCTTGAGGAAGAGGAAGAAATAAAGGATGAAATCCGAATCAGCTTTGTAAATATGAAAGAGTTTTACAAAAAGATTCTGGAGCTCAATGGAAATGTCCTGGTCACTATTTGTTAGAAAGTTTATTAAACATTCCTAAAAAGAATAAAAACTGCTTGAGGTAATAAATGAACAAAGAAGATTTATTGGCATTATGGAAGGGAATAAACTGGGAAAAACATGATTCGGGCATCTATTTTCTAGGGCGATATCTAAATAAAGACATAAATATTTATTTTACAGGTTACTGTGAACAGGATTTAGTTTTATTATCAGATGATTTGATGACTAGTTTATATGAAACTTGGAACACCTTGATAAAAAAGCTCAAAAGGTTATCCATGATAATTGGCCTGATAAAGCAGTTACAGAACTGGAATTAAGGGAGTTAATCTTCGATAAAAGTGGTTCTTATGGCGAATTTGCTCTAGGTTATGATGCCGGTGTTTCTCCAGCTGGATCCCTTTTATCTTTTAGTGAAATTCGACAAACATTTTCAAGCTGATAGAGAGCTTGTGTATGAAATTTACTGACTGTCTGACAATGAGAGGTTAAAATCAGGTGATGAAATGAAAGATTTATATAAAGCAATGTTAGAGCTCAATGGAAATGTCCTAGTTACTATTTGTTAAGATTTTATGTCATCCATTAGGAAGGTGGCCAGATGAATCCATATTTACAAGAATATATCACCCGAACAAGGGAATACCATGCTAAAGATGGAAATCCTTCAAGTGTTGCAGCCCTTTATGATTTGGCTGATGAATTAGCTAAGTCTGAGGATTTAGAGGCGAAGAAAGTCTTAGTTGACCTCTATGAACAATTGGGTCTCTACACTGTGCCTATAGCTTATTTACCGAAATCTTAGACAAACCTGATCGAAAAACAGATAAAGAAACTGAGCCGTTTACAAGAAATGAGTCAGAGTCATGGCGATCGTTTTGCTCTTCCTCGTCCTCTAAGAAAAGAAGAGAAGAAGCAAAGACAGAAGCTATTACAGTCTTTGCCACATTTTATCTATCATCCAGATCCCTTAGCAACAGGTTCATTTGTTGAAGGAGAAGCCAAGCCTTGTCCATCTTGTGGGAAAGAAAGCAATATTTATTATGACTTGATCCCTTATTGTATCGAGGATATAGAATACCTTTTGCCCAATGTGCATTGCAAACGGTCAAGCAGCTAAAAAAATTTGATGCAGAATTTATCCAAGATGCTGAGTGGCAGGGTGAATTGGATCCAGAAAAGAATCAGTTGCTTTTTGTCAGACCCCAGGCTACTCTAGTTGGCAGGAGAATATTGGCTTTCGTTGCCAAGATTATTGTGCTACTTGGGTACAGTTGGAACTCGAGAATTGAAGGCCATGGGAATCATGAGCAAGTCTTGGCAGACTATGAAGCGCGTGAAGAATATCAAGAGGTAGAAGACTACTTGAGTCAAAGACGGGCCTATCTCTGGTTATTTGTTTAGATGTCTACATTGTCAAAAATACCAGATCTGGGTTGATGCAGATTAAATCGGAATGTGATTCACTAGTGAAAATTAAAGAGAGACTATGGAAGAACTAGAATTATTCTGAAGCTGCCTCCAAAGATTTACTAGATGCAATGCAGGATTTAAAGACACTATCTGCTCAATTTCCCCTATTAGATAGTGATAACTGGCAGTATGATAAGGGATCGATAAAAGTTTGTAAAGCTGATGAGTTAGGATTCAAAAAAAGATGTAGGGTCGGAATTATCTACAACTTGAAAGTCTCCCTATTAAACGAAGATGCCGAGCAAATCTGGTTACTGTTTAAAGACTGGTTCAATACTAGCAGATTGGGTCAAGTTGAAAGAAATCCTATCAATGAGGATTTGGGAAGATATGTCTTCTCAGCAAGTTCCTCTAGGTGATCATGAGATTGCTCCATTTATTTGCCTAATGAGTGGAATATCCCTCAGATTAGCTTTTCAGGCCATCTAACAGCTCGTTATAGGGCTTGTGATCTTGATAACAGCAAAAAATAAGATGGAGGTTTTTAGAGATGAGAAAGATTGATTGGGACAAGATAAAGACTCGCTTAGATGCCTTGCTAGTCATTGACGAATATCTGACAGATCCGAGTGAGGATTGGCTCAGACTCGTGATTAAGACTGAGGAAGACTATGGACTCCCGCTATCTTATTGACAATGGCTCTGGTGATTCTTTTAGATGTGATTTTGACTGATAAAATGATCCTCATAAAAGGTTTTGATCATGAAAGTAGTTTAAGCCAGTTTGCTGCTGACGAGTGGAATCAAGATATCATCGATAGTTTTTATAAAGGACTGGATGAAAAGTATGTCTCACTTTTATTCAGAAGAACAAAAAGATGAAAACAACCTTTCTTTATCTGGTATGACGGTCACGCGCATCAACAGACTTACCAAGATCAGGATGGCGGAGAATGGTTGCTATCTTACCTCTTTGATAGTTTTGAGAGATTTCATGAGTTTGTGACTGACTATTTTGAAATTACAGTTGATGAAGACTTACTGAGAAAACTCTACAAGGAAGGATTTCTTTCAGAAATAGAATTAGAGCAATTAATCCAGGAGAGTTAAGAGAGTAATCATGAGAGTGAACTATAAAAATACCCCTGAAAACTATCGAGCTATGGCGGAAATAATCATCCCACCCTTGCTTGATTTACTCAAAAGTTTAACCTTGTTAGAAGAGGAAATTTTTGAGCGTAACAGAGCACTGGATAAGGAAAAAGAAGGTCTTGGCATCCCAGCAAATCAAATTCATCCCAAGTGGAATGAACTTATGGATGACTATTTTCAGAGGCAAATGCAACTTCTAACTGGACGAGTGACTCAAAATTACTTGGAAGGAGGAGTTCGAATTTCTTATAGCTCCCCAAGTGAGTATAACTATGTTAAAACGAATGATTTTTCTGTAGATTTTATCATGACAAAAGCTGAAGAAGCAAGAGTCATCACCCATTATCAAGAAGCTTTAGACATGAAGCATCAGTTTGTTCTTAGATTGGTGGATGGAAATTGGCTACTTGATGAGAAATTCTACGGTTTTGATGATGAGGAAACTTGGTATCTCGACTCACTTTGACCAAGATAGCTTTTGTTTCAACTGATATGAAATAAAGGAGAAGTCCTATGAATTTTTTAAAAATCTATTTACTAGTAAGAAAGAAAAAGTCAGAGAAGAAAAACAGCTGATCTTGTCCATGCCCCTTTTCAAAGGCAATCAAGCCTATTCTTTAGACCAGGTCGTTCAGGAATTGAAATCTCACTGGGCGCTTGAAATTTCTAAGTTTCTGGGATGATTCTAGTGCAACCTTTGTGATTGATGGTGCTCTCGTTGCGTTGGCTTTAATGGATTTGCCTATCCCAAGTCAAGAATTTGAAGAATTGTATGCCTATTCTTACCTCTGGCAGGATGTTGAGAAGGATCACAGGAGCACACACAGCATGCTATTGTTTCTATTTTGTCTGACAATCTTTCGCCAGTAGAAACCTATTCCTATTAACTAAAGTCAATGCCTCATCCTAAAAAACTAGTCAATCAGCTATTGGTATTTATCAGGGTCTGCCACATTGCTCTTACCCAAAGATCTTTATCTAGACTTGACTGACCTTTTGAAAGAAGAAATGCTTCCTCTCAACTCTGGATTTATATGGGAATTATCAACCAGGGAGATAAAACTAGTATTTACACTTATGGTTTGAAAGAGTTTGGAAAAACTGAGATTGAAATTATCGAGTCTCCTATGAATAGCGATGACTTATATTATTTCCTCTTGTCTATTCTTCAGTATGTTTTTAGGCAGTGATGTCACCTTAAAGGACGGCGAAACCATTGGTTTTTCAGAAGATCAAAAAAATCAAAATCACTGAGTCAAAAGTCGTCTATTTTTGAAGGAAATTCCTTGAAATTAGATGTTTAGACCATGATTTATAATTGAATGTCCTTCTTAGATTGGGGATTTTATGAAGCATGATATAAAAAAGTATTATCTCACCGATTTTCTGGCCTATAGATTTGAAAAACTCTCTTGTAAGAATCCAAGTCTCAAGGGAATAAAAACCAGAGAAGAGAAAAAATCGTTCTAGAGGCTACTCGAACTAGTCAAAAAGATTATTCTAGTCTTAGGAATTATTTATATTTTGCTTTAATTCGCTATGTTCATTTACCTTTAGGCTAATGATTTTCAAAATCCCTTATTGACTTGGTTTACTGACTACATCGACTATTTTGGGGGACTGATAAACGGAGAATGGGGCGGTAGTTGGCGTCAAAAGAAAGCTAGTTTTTTGATGATTGCTATTTTGGCTATGCTTTATTGTGGTCATAGAAGGAGGCCCTCTTCTTGCTAGTTTTATTAGTTGGGAATTGGGAATTAAAGAGAAAGATAAGATTTGAGAGAGAACATAAAGGGAGTAGAGAACCATGGGTAGAATGGTGATTATAGGCACTTTAATAGTTTTTGCTAATCTTTAATCTACTACTGGTCTGGGCTTTTATCTCTTTCTAAAAAAGAGGAAAGAGAATGGGCAGTCATTGTACGAAACTCCTGTAAATCAACAAACTCGAACAGAAAAACTAGGTCTAGGTGAGATTTTGGTCTACCTGTCCCTGATTGCAATCGCGGGTATGTTTGCTTTTCAGACCTTAAATAGAGGTGGTGGGGGAATTCTATTTTTAGCTAAAATGATCCTCCTCCCAGCTATAATGGTTTCTTTTTCAATGCAAGAAAAAGGACTGGAAAGTCTTTACTTGCCCTCCTTATAACCTTTATGGTCTTTCTAGTAGGAGTTATGTTTTATATCACGATTGGTTTGCCACCTCAAGCACCGATTTTTGCAAATTAATGAAAGTAAAATCATTTTGAGCAGAAACAAAAGCAAGTGATCTGATGGAAGCTGGATTTGATATCTATGTCAGACAGGGTGATGGTAGTAGGACTACGAAGACCTCCTGACAGATGGCAGTTTCAGAAGTATTCGGACAACAAAACAGTCATCATCGAAAAAGGCTTCAGACTTGATAGCAATGCTGTTCCCTACGCTCCCTATCTCCCTAGCAAAAAGATGGCTTAGTACTGGGAGTATTTCTTTTACGGTGCTGGAGGACCAGAATGTGGCTTTGTAAAGATTCTAAGATTATTCAGCTTCGATTTAACAAGGACAGCATTGAAGAAGCAAAGAAACATTCTATCACTTTGAAATTGGATGAACTCGACTTGACTAGTCGACTGGACCTTCCACTTGTTCAAGAGACTTTCAAAAGCATCTATGGTCAATTCTCCCAACAAATACAAGTGATGTCACTCAATTGTGGTATGGATTACAATGGGCCAGTCAACAGTGACTCTCTATTTTGGAATGAGTATTATAGTCTTATCCGTCTAGATGAAAATTATTTGATGACTGATTTTGAACTTGCTGCCCAAGTAGCGCGTGTGATGAGTAATACGATTTTTGAATAGTTGACTTTTGCTTATGCCTATCTAAAGGAATTAATTTATTTAGTTCCTATTTTATTATTTAAAAGGGCAAATTTGAAATAGTTTTTCAATTATTGGGTATAGTAAAAATACGAACAAAAATGTAAATAATTTATAAAGTTTCCCAAAATACTTTTACAAACTTTTTCTAAAAATGATATAGTTATAAGGCTTAGAAAATGAGATGATGTTTCTAGCAAATATAAACCTGAGTAAAAATGCCTACGGACAGGCAGGGTTGAATGCCGAAAGCGTGGTTAAAAAGTCACATTATTGATAGGGTTAAAAGCCTACTTTTATAAGTTGATGTTAGGGCACTTGTCCTAATTGTATAGATTTGTTAGTGTAGAAAGCGCACGTCATCTTGTGAAACGATCAATAAAGTACGTAATATTTGCTACTAGAGAGTTAGGAACATCAGGAACAGACATACTCAAAAAGAAACAAACATAAACACGTCAGTAGATTGTAGAGCAGGTGCCAACCTGCTCTTTTTCATAAGTATCCTTTAGAGCTTTGCATGGTCAAGGTGATATGATAAAAGGAGTATGTCTTTATACATGTTAAATCAAAACCAAGCTCCCATCTATGAGGGACTGCAAAAGTTACGAAAGAAAAGAATTGTGCCTTTTTGATGTACCAGGTCACAAGCGTGGCTGTGGGAATCCAGAGTTGGTTGAGCTTTTGGGTGAGAAATGCGTTGGGATTGATGTCAATTTATGAAACCTTTGACAATCTAGGGCATCCTATTTCGATTATCAGAGAAGCAGAGGAACTAGCGGCTGAGGCTTTTGTGCGGCCTCATGTCTTTTTAATGATTGGGGCACAACCTCATCTGTTCAAACTATGATTCTTCCACCTGTAAAGCAGGAGATAAGATCATCCTCCTCGAAATGTCCATAAATCAGCCATTAACGCTCTAGTTTTATGTGGTGCTATTCCCATCTATATTGAGAGATGAGTGAGGATCCCAAAATCGGTATTGCTTTTGGGGCTTGAAAATGAGCGTGTAGCACAAGCTATTAAGGAAAATCCAGATGCCAAGGCTATCCTGATAAACAATCCAACCTATTATGGTATTTTGTTCAGACCTTATAGGGCTAACAGAGATGGTCACGCTGCAGGAATGAAAGTATTGGTAGATGAAGCGCACGGTGCTCATCTACATTTTACAGATAAACTTCCTCTATCTGCTATCGGACGCAGGAGCAGATATGTTCTGCTGTATCCATGCATAAGTCCGGTGGCAGCTTGACTCAAAGTCTCTTTCTTTAGTTGGTGATCAGATGAATCCTGGAGTACGTACGTCAGATTATTAATCTAACACAGTCAACATCAGCATCTTACCTGTTAATGGCTAGTCTCGATGTTTCTCGTAGAAACTTAGCCCTTCGTGGAAAGGAGTCCTTTGAAAAGGTCATTGAGCTATCTGAGTACGCTCGTCGAAATCAATGCTATCGGTGGCTACTATGCTCACTCAAAGAGTTAGTAGACGGTGTGTCCGTTTTGCGATTTTGATGTTACTAAATTGTCAGTCTACACTCAGGGTATTGGCTTTAACAGGTATTGAGGTTTATGACCTCTTGCGAGATGAATATGATATACAGATTGAGTTTGGTGACATTGGGAATATCTTGGCCTACATTTCGATTGGTGACCGTATCCAAGACATTGAACGCTTGGTCGGTGCTTTTAGCTGATATCAAGAGACTATACTCACGAGATGGGAAGGACTTGATTGCTGGAGAATATATTCAACCTGAGTTGGTGCTATCTCCTCAGGAAGCCTTTTTATTCAGATAGATGAAGCTTAACCTTGGACGAATCTGTTGGGCAAGTCTGTGGGAATTTGTCATGTGTTACCCTCCTGGGATCCCAATATTGGCTCCAGGTGAACGCATTACACGAGAAATTGTTGATTATATAAAATTCGCCAAAGAACGTGGTTGTTCCCTCCAAGGTACTGAAGATCCAGAGGTCAATCACATCAATGTTATTGTGAGAAAGGAGAACTAGATGGATTTATGGTTTTCGAGTTCATACCCAGATGTGAAATTATCCTGAGAACTGCCAAGGCAGCTCTACGCTGGAAAAAGTGAAATGGCAGGATATTGAAGTATTAGATCACCAGCTTTTGGGAAGATATTGATTTTAAAATGGGCATGTCTTGTTCTCAGATGCGGATGATTTTCGTCTACAACGAAATGACGGTTCACGTTCCCTATGGCTGTCCATCCTAATCCAAAGAAAGTCTTGGTTAGTTGGGGGTGGTGATGGTGGTGTTGCCCTGTGGGTTTTGACACTATATCCTGAATTGGAACAAATCGATATTGTAGAACCAGATGAGATGCTGGTTGAGGTTTGCTGAGAATATTTTCCAGACTTTGCTGCAGTGACTTGATGACCTCGTGTCACCATTTACTACCAAAATGGGCTTAGATTTTTGAGAAACTGTGAAGATGATTACGACATCATCATCAACGATGCGACAGATCCATTTGGCCATACGGAAGGGCTTCTTTACCGATGAATTTTACGGCAATAGCTATAGAGCCTTGAAAGAAGACGGAATCATGATTATCAGCATGGTAGTCCTTTCTTTGACGAAGATGAGTCAGCATGCTCGAAAGCATGCACCGCAAGGTTAATCAAGCTCTTTCCAATCAGTCGGGTTTATCAAGCCCACATCCCAACTAGTCCTGCTGACTATTGGTTGTTTGGATTTGCATCGAAAAATATCACCCTGTCAAAGATTTTGACAAGGAAGGCTGGAAAAACGTCAATTATTTACGGAATATTACACTGCAAACTTACATGTGGGGGCCTTCATGTTGCCTAAGTATGTAGAAGACATTTTAGAAGAAGAGGAAGGAAAAATGAGTCGTTTATTAGTTATTGGATGTGGGGCGTTGCCCAAGTTACTATTTCAAAGATTTGCCAAGATAGCGAAACGTTTAAAAGAAATTATGATTGCTAGCTGTACCAAGTCAAAATGTGATGACTTGAAAGCTAAATTAGAGGGCAAAAACAAGCACTAAAATTGAAACAGCTGCTCTGATGCTGACAAGGTGAAGAAGTACTGCTTTTGATTGAAAGCTACAAACCAGAAGCTGCTTTTGAACGTAGCTCTACCCATACCAAGATTTGACTATTATGGATGCTTGTTTGGCAACAGGAGTCCACTATATCGATACTGCCAACTATGAGGCTGAGGACACAGAAGACCCTGAATGGCGTGCTATTTATGAGAAACGCTGCAAAGAACTTGGTTTTTACAGCCTACTTTGACTACTCAGTGGCAATGGGCATACCAAGAAAAATTCAAAGAAGCAGGTTTGACTGCCTTGTTTGGTTCTGGTTTTGACCCAGGTGCAACCAGCGTCTTTTCAGCATACGCCCTCAAACACTATTTTGATGAAATCCACTATATCGACATTTTAGACTGTAATGGTGGTGACCATGGTTATCCATTTGCAACTAACTTTAACCCAGAAATCAATCTACGTGAGGTTTCTGCACCAGGTTCATACTGGGAAGATGGAAAATGGGTTGAGGTCGATGCTATGTCTATCAAACGAGTATGATTTCAGGTTGGTCAAAAAGACATGTATCTTCTTCACCACGAAGAAATTGAATCGTTGGCTAAAAACATTCCAGGAGTCAAACGTATTCGTTTCTTTTATGACTTTTTGGTCCATCTTACCTAACGCATATGAAGTGCTTGGAAAAACGTTGGCTCCTTCGTACAGATGCTATTAACTTTAACGGTCAAGAACATCGCCGATCCATTCCTTTTGAAAGCCTTGCTTCCAGATCCTGCAAGCCTTGGACCACGCACTGTTGGTAAAACTAATATTGGATGTATCTTTACAGGTGTAAAAGATGGCGTTGAAAAAGACAATCTACATTTGCAATGTCTGCGACCATCAGAGTGCTATGCAGAGGTTGGTTCACAAGCTATTTTCACATACAACAGGTGTTCCTATAGATTGGGACAAAAATTAGTGATGGATGGCACATGGAAACAGCCTGGAGTTTATAACCTTGAAGAGTTGGATCCAGACCCATTCATGGAAGCTTTAACAAATATGGCTTGCCATGGGTTGTGGTTGAAAATCCACAATGGTGGACTAATGAAGTTAGAACAAGTACCAACACCTTTCTTATATCATTGACTTAGGAAAATTAGAAGAGAATTGTCGCATCTCTACAAGAGGTTCAAGAAAAGGCAGGCTGTGGGTCAGTGCTATAGCTCAGAAAGTCTATTCTCTATAAAACCTATCCTTTGATTAGCCAGTGCATCTTTCTGGTACGACGGCTAGTGGTCTCTATGAAGCTGAAGTTAGCTAGAGAAGAGTTCCCAGGGAAGTCCATGTTTGTCGCGCCTGCTTTTTTAAAGAAGCAGATATGGGAAGAGTTGTTTCAAATATCTGATCACATTGTTTTTAATTCGAGAGACAATTACGAAAATATGGTCAACCTTGTCGAAGCTGGTATCAGTGTCGGTCTACGCCTCAATCCTCAATAGTTCAACGTAGGGTGACCACGCGCTCTATGACCCTTTGTGCTCCTGGATCCCTGTTTTTGGAGTGACTTTCAGATAAGATACCAAGTGATTTGTTGGACTTGGTGGATGACTCATTTCCACACTTTGTGGAGCAGGGGGCAGATGATTTGAAGGACAACCTCTGAAAGCAGTGAAGAGCAGTTTGGACAGTACTACATCAGGTCAAATGGCTCAATATGGGTGGTGGACATCACATTACGAGAGCCGACTATGATGTGGATTTGCTGATTTCGAGATTAAGCGAATTGAGAAATCTATAACCTGACATCTATATCGAGCCAGGAGAAGCTATTGCTCTTAATGCGGGCTATCTAGCGACAGAAGTCTTAGATATTGTTGAAAACGGGATTGAGACCTGGTGTTAGATGCCTCATGCAAGCTGCCATATGCCAGATGTTCTTGAGATGCCTCTATCGCCTCCATTGAGAGAGATGGTTTTAAGCGCAAGAAAAACCTTTATACTTATAGACTCTTCAAAATACTTGTCTTACAGGGATATCATTGGGGATTACAGCTTTGAAAACCGATTGAAATCGGTGATCGCTCTCATTTTGAAGACATGTTATTTACTCCTTTTGTCAAAAATAATACCTTTAACGGCATTGGGCTTCCAAGTTTGTATCTCATGGATAAAGAGGGTGAGTCAGTTCTAGTCAAAGCCTTTGGCTATCAAGACTTTAAGGAGAGATTATCATGATGGACAGTCCAAAGAAATTAGGTTATCGTACTGCCTGCAGAGTATGAACCCATCATGGGACTCTCATGATATGGCCTACTCGACCAGGTTCTGGCCTTTTCAAGGAAAAAGCTGCAAAAAGCATTTAGCCAGATTATCAAAAACCACTGTCTCCAGTGGGAAACAGTCCACCTTTTTAGTAGACCAGGATTATCTATCTGAGCCTCAATCTTATCTTGGAGACCAGGTCGTTTATCTCGATATTCCAACAAATGATGCTCAAGCGTGATACAGGTCCGACCATTCTCCTCAATGATCAAAGGGAAAAGTTAGTGGCAGATTGGCTTTCAATGCTTGGGGTGGTGCTGTTGATGGTCTCTACTAAGACTATGATGCAGATGACCAAGTAGATAGTCGTTTTGCTGAGGCATTGGAAATACCTGTTTACGATGCCAAACCTTTGTACTGGAAGGTGGAGCTATTCACAGTGACGGTCAAGGAACTATTCTTGTGACTGAAAGTTGCCTTCTAAGTCCTGGTCGTAATCCTCACCTGACTAAAGAGGAGATTGAAAAGACTTACTAGAGAGTCTTGCGCCGAAAAAGTCATTTGGTTGCCTCTTTACGGTATTTATCAAGACGAGACAAATGACATCGTCGACAATGTTAAGTTGTGCCTTTGTTGGTCCTGCAGAGCTTTGTTTTTAGCTTGACGGACGACCAAGATGATCCTCAGTATGCCATGTCTGCAGCTGATTTAGCTCTTAGAGAAGGAAACTGATGCAAAAGGCCGGAGTTTTACTATTCATAAACTTCCAATCCCAGCTATTCATCAAGTAGTTACAGAGGAAGATTTGCTGGCCATACTTATGAAGGCAAGAAGAGGAGCGTTGCAGGCAGTGAAAGACTAGCAGCCTCCTATGTGAATTTTTACATTGCTATAAGTCTGTTCTGGTACCACAATTTCAGGATGAAAAACGACCAGTTGCCTTTGGATATTCTGAGCCAGTGTTTTTCAGACCGTGAAGTTGTCGGAATTCCTGCAGAGATATTCTTTTAGGTGGTGGAAATATCCACCGTATTACCCAACAAATTCCAGAATAGGAGAAAAAGATGAGAAATGCAACGGCTGCAGCCATTCAGATGCAATGCGCCAGGATGTGGAAACCAATATCCAAACAGCTGAACGTCTCAGTCCGTCAAGCTGCTGAGCAAGGAGCCCAGATCATTCTTTTTACCAGAATTATTTGAACGTCCCTATTTCGGTCAGGAACGTCAGTATGAATACTACCAGTATGCCCAGTCGGTGACAGAAAATACAGCTATTCAGCATTTTAAAGTGATTGCGAGCGAACTAAAGGTCGTTTTACCGATCAGTTTTTATGAAAAGGATGGCAACGTTTTATACACCCTATTGCTATCATTGATGCTGATGGAGAAGTGTTAGGAGTTTATCGCAAAACGCATATACCAGATGACCATTACATCAGGAGAAATTCTTTCTTTACCCTGGAAATACTGGTTTCAAGGTCTGGGACACTCGCTATGCCAAGATTGGTATTCGGCATTTGTTGGGATCAATGGTTCCTGAATCTCGCTCGTTGCCTTGCACCAATGGTGCAGAATTGTTTTTATCCAACAGCCATCGGTTCGGAGCCGATTTTGGCACAGATAGTTGTGGTCATTGGCAACGTACCATGCAAGGACACGCAGCAGCAAATATTGTGCCAGTTATCGCAGCCAATCGTTATGGTTTGGAAGAAGTAGAGCCTTGCGAGGAAAATGGGGACAAAGTTCTAGCCTTTAACTTCTACGGTTCATCCTTTATGACGGACGAAAACAGGAGCTATCTTTGACCTCAAGCAGATAGACAAGCTGAAGCAATTTTGATGACTACTTATGATCTTGACAAAGGAGCAAATGAGCGCCCTAAATTGGGGCTTGTTTAGAGATAGAAGACCAGATATGTATAAAGATATTGTGAGATAATTGTTTGTATTTTTAGTTTAGGTAATTATCGTTCTAGAATAGATAGGAGTCTTTAATGAATGAAGCCTGGGAATTATTGTTTGAGGGGAAGATTAATGAAGCGAAGCAATTAGTTCAAGCAGAGCTTTTTGCCTAGCAACTTGTAAAGATTACAGTCTTTAAACTTGATGGGCCATATCTATTTGTACGAAAGAAAGTATGAAGACTGTTTAGAGGTTTACCAACGCATTCCACTTTGGCTATTACAGAAAAGGATCGTGAGAATGAACATATCGCCTATCATCAATTAGCCATGGTCTATCGTGAAAATGAATGACTATCAAACGGTTCTTAGCTATATAGAAAAAGAGCGAGAAGTTATTGAACAAGATTTTTCAGGGGATTCTCTCAAATATTCTGTTAATGACTATGAGCAAGGTTATTTACGATTAAAGTTAGGTCAACTAGTTGAAGCGGAGTTTTATATGCAGCAGTCGCTAGACTCGGCCTTAAAGACAGATGATCTTATTGCTCAAGCCTGCGCTTATAGAGGATTGGGAGAGATTTATCGAAAACTTTTTCGATTAAACTCATGATTATTTTAGTCACGCTGTTAAACCTTCGGACAAGGCGGGAGATGAGATCGAGCGGATGAAGTCAGGAGATTTAATAGTTAATAAAAAGTCTGAGACAAAATAGTTTCAGATATAAAAAGCTAGAGTTTTCCCAAATTGTGGAACCTCTAGCTCTGTAGATACTATAGTACTTTTGATAAAGTAAATGATAAAATGAACATAGTGTTAGCATGGATAGAGACTGGAAAAATCTTAATCAATTTTTCCTCCTGAAGAATTAAGTCGTGACTAAGGTTAATTATGGGAAAAGCTGGATCGTATTGTAGTTGTGGTCAAGCAATGAACGACCACAAAGCGCCTTGATCTAAATGTTCATTCGGTGTCTCGGATGAGTTCTAGCAGAAATTTCTCAAGCTGAATTATTTTTAACTGATATTCTTTCATGTAATTATGGTAATTATTTGTTATAATACTCAAAGGAGGAAAATCAGATGGTCGTAAAACAAGAAAACAAGGAAATTCAATCACCATCACCATTCCAAGTGAATTCAATATTCCAAGTGGTGTTAAATACGAAGCAAAATTGTTACCAAGTGGCGAAATTATCTTTACTCCCTGAAGAGTCTGACATCAGATTTTCTATGTATCTGATGATGCCTTTGACTTAAATTTGGACAAAATCTGATGAATATGATGATGTTTCTCAAAGCTTTTGGTGGAAAAATGACAATCTATCTGACAGAAAGGCAACTGAGAAAATCAATGCTTTTAGCAAAGTACCAACGTTATTCACCTAATGAAAAATTCAGACGGTTAGTCCTTCTGCCTTAAATATGATTGTCAATTTACCAGAACAATTTGTTTTTGGCAAACCTCTTTTTATCCAACAATTTTTGATAAGGCAACGATACTTTTTGTCCAATTGATCAAGAAGCACGTTTTTGCCAACGCTAATAAACGAACTGCTTTCTTCGTTTTGGTGAAATTTCGCAGTTGAATGGTTATCGTTTTTCTGTAACAGTTGAAGAAGCGGTCGTTGTGTGCGTGACTATCGCAGTAGAAGCCCTAACAGATGAAAGGTTATCTAGCTATACCAAATGGATCTCTGAACATACATTTAGAGCCACTGGCCGAATTAAGCTTTGATATTTAAATCCTATAGGGTAAGAAATAGATAAACAGATAGTATTAGAATTGCAATTCAGAAAGCTAATCTTTGAATATGTCAAACATTCAACTTGATCAGAGTAGCCCATTCAGGCTACTTTTTAAAAATTCTGTATATATAAGGGTTCTCTGGTTTGTCGACCCTTGATGAAAGACTCGACTTTGAGGGTTGGGGAGGATTTGGGTTGAGTTCCCTTGTGATAGTGATTGCTAATCTTACCTTGACCTTACCCAGGTGTTATTCTCATAATGATTGGTATTTCTGTGGTTGCGCTGGCCAAAACTCCTGAATCGAAGGATACAGTGCATGATGCCAAAGCGAAAAGACAATTACTTTATCGTTATGATTTGACTGCAGACAAAACCTGTAAACTCTATTTCTACCTTCAAATTCATCGGGATAATCATAGATAGCTTCATGACTTCCAGGCAATTTTCATCATTGATAACTATACTGATTGAGCTAAGCACTTTATCGTAGCACCTTCCGAATAATATTACGAGCTAGCTTCTAGAATAAAACCCAGTATCTGGTTTGAGATACTGACTGCTGGTTCTTCACTTGCTTGGATTGCTCTGTCAGTTCCTTCCGACAGGAAATACACCTTTTTGCCGATACTCGTTTGTGTATCCAGAGGACAGTTGGAAAAGGTAAATCCAACTAACAAGGGTAAACTTAAGAGGCAAACTATGCAAGCTGAAAAACTATGTAAGTGACTATAGTCTCTTTCGAAAACGTTGCTAAAGCAAAGATAGCTTTGAACAATGGCTAGTAACAAAGATATACATAGTGATATGTTAGATAAGAATAGTGGAGGTTTATATACTGATTGAGTTTACCTGATAGATGTAGATAAAGGGTTAAGAAAAATAACTCATCAGAATAAGAAATCGTCATCACAGCATCACCCTCGACTATATAAGAATAAACAAGAACAACAAAAGTCACAATTGTCATGAACTGCCAACAAAGCGAGTTTTAAGATAGTTCTTCATCAGCGAGTAAGTTTTTGACACAAGCATTGGTCCGATCATCCAGAAAGCAAGTGAGCACTGGAGCAAAACGCAAACTGGAGAGAAGTGAAGAGCCAATAAAGGCATCTGCTTCACTACAAAGCGATAGTAAGAAAGATAAGACCATCAAGAGAATGATAGCCAGCAGTGGTGCGGTACTACTGATGTCAGGATACGAGTTGGTAAGGCATAAACCGGACTAAGCTAGCAAACAGACAACCGAAAACCAAATAACGCCTCATATCAAAAGAATTCATCAACAGCTTTCTGGAATGAATACCTGAAGGATTTTCTGACCTGTCAACAAGAAAAATCTATGCTCATGGACACAGCCAGTCATATTTCCCTCTGAATGTGTTCTCCAGAAAACCATAAGGAAAATACCCAATATCGTTGCAACAAAGAATCGAAACCTGCAAGGCGAGTAACACTTATATTTTACGAATTACCACTAAAGGCTGAAGAGTTGCAAAAAGTACATGATGGGATTGATGAGCAGAGCAAGTACTAGAAAGGAACAGCTGTATATCCTGGAACCTCTTTTCCAAGAAACGATTGATGATAGGGACAATCCCACACTCACAAGAGGGAAAGAGAAACCGATGAAGCTACTGAAGATTCCTCCCCAAACGATTTGTAGAGAAATGCATAAACCTTTCCTCAGGAGTGACATAGACTTCACACAGCGTCAGAGACAATGCTACCAATTAAGACAAAGCGTAAAGTCAATGATGATTGATAGAAAATAGCGCCAGCTTTGTAACACACACACCAGAAGCAGACTTTGAAAAAGAGAGTGTCACCTATCTCAGCCTATCTTTCTTTTCTTTTATCATCTGGAAATGTCACTTGTCTCAAATCGTGAAGTTTAGGCAAACCTTCGAACATTTTATCTAAGTCATCAGTTTTTAGAATATTATGACAGTACTATGGGCAAGCAGATACCAGATTCTTTTAGTTAACACTATTATACTATTATTTCTGGGAGAGTTAGATTTTGACAACATTGCTTTATCTTAATAAAAGTTGGAATGAAAGCAACAAATTAATGAAAACAAGCTTTTCCTGCTTATGGTGGTTATTAGTTTTCCATGGATAGAACATGAAAAATCTCCCAAGACTTTGGGTGCACTTAAAGCAAATTGATACTGTCTTATCTTTGACAGCTGAAGTGAAGCAACGGCTTTTATCGCTCGTTACTCGGAAAGACATGACGAAAGTTTGGATGAAGTTACAGAAGAAGCTTACTATCGACCTTTGATAGTAGCCTCAACTGCTCTCAACGATCGTGGCAGCAGCAGTTTTAGCAAAAATCGAGAGCAAGGCAAGCTAACTAAGGAGTTCGAAGAAGCTATTTTAGCTGCTGAAAAACTAGCAGATGTCGAAGCAACTCTTATCTTCCCTATAAGCAACGTCGCACTACAGGCAACAATTTGCGCGGCTGGGACTCTTTTCCACTTGCTTCGCTTTAATCTTTACAAAACGTTTCTGACCTCAGGAGAAGCCGAAACATTTGTCTCGTGAAGGTTTCTTGAGACTCCACAAGATGCTTTAGCAGGTGCTGTTGATATTTTGACTCAAGTTTCTCTGAGGATGCTACTCTGCGTTCAGCCCACGACTTATCAAGAGGTTCCGTAGACATTCTAAGATTACATCTCAACTTAGAAAGATGAGAGTTCTTGACGAAAACAAGTTCTTTCAGATTTATTATGACCCTCAGAAGACAGCCGCTAACATGCAGGGCTACCGCACGCTTGTTCTAATCGTGTGGTGAGAACTCCTAGCATTTTGAAGAGACTGGTTTCGGAGCATGCGACTGATCGTATCTAAAAGCTTTCGCTGCTCGTTTCAAAGTTGAGCAATTCCTATATTGAAGAAGTCATTCAGCACTCGTTAAGAGTCTACCGCGCTACGAGCGCCGCACTGTGCACCAACCGACAGAAAAGCGCATAGCAGAAGAGCTATGTCCAACTCTTCTCAGAAAACTCGTAATTCCTCTGGCTGCACCTGCAAAAGGGCGCGGTTCCCAGGTTTTGGACCCAGCCTCGTACAGGCGCTAAGCTTCAGTAGTCGATGCGAGACTGGTAAAACGCTGACAAAGCCAGGTTATATATCCAGTCAAACCAGCTTCAGCGCTTCCGTCAGATTGAGGAAGCTAAGCGTGCGATTTCGCAAAATCTGATCGGCCAATACGGTGTTGAAACTATTGCTACACGGAAATGGAACGCCAGTCGAGAGCGAAGTTTCTGCTGCTGAGTTCTCAAAGACTTTTCCAGAAGCCGCCATTGTTATTGTTAGCGAAAGTGGTGCTCGGTTTACCCGCCAGCGAACTTCTGCCCGTCAAGAGTTTCCTGAGTTAACCGTTGAAAACGTTCAGCCATTTCTATCGCCGTCGCTCGGTGCAAGACCCACCTCTGCAGCAGAATTGGTTGGTACTGATCCCAAATCTATCGGAAGTTGGTTCAATACCACTGCACGATGTTAGTCAAAAGAAATCGTCTGAAAAGTCCGACTCGTCGGTAGATACCGTCGTTAACCAAGTCGGTGACAATGCCACTGTCAGCCAGTCCAGCGCTTCTTTTCCCACATGTTGCAGGGCTTTAACAAAAACGATTTCAGAAAACATCGTCACAAGGTCAGAAGAAGAAGGTAAAATCACTTCACGCTCTCAAATCAAGAAAGTAATCGCTTGGGAGCAAAGTCTTTTGGAACAAGCGGCAGGTTTCTCCAGTATTCCCTGAAAAGCAGCAATATCCTGATAATAAGCAGGTGTTCACCCGAGAAAACTATGCTGTTGCTATGAACCTTTTCAAATGTTTGGACATAAGGACCTAAACGAAGAAGCGCAAGCCAAGCTCAAATCTGTTTCTATTGAAAGAAATGGCTCAAGAATTAGACCTCCGGTCAAGAAACTCAGAAGATATTATTGCAGACCTCTAAACCCGGTCGCGATTTTCCACTCTTTGATGTCTCCAGTCCTTTCGTCAGGATGTCTTGGAGCATTGTTCTAGACTGAAAGGCACTAGAGGGAGAAGTTCGCAATGTCGTCGCTGACTTTCTGGTGCCTTGTAAGATATATGGTAATCACGAAGATGGCCTGATCTCACATTCTCACATGAGTAAGAAATGGCTACATCCGAGTCGAGTCGTTTCGGTCGGTGATTTGGTTACCATGTAGTGAAGAAAAATCGATGTCCATCCAGTGAAAAGTAAATCTGTCGTTCCTTGCACCAGATGAGAGAATCTAACTGATTACGTTAGACAAGTCTCTCTTTAGAAGACTTTGGAAAACCTTTCAAACACCAGGCTCACGGAATACCTGTCTGCGGTCGACAGGGTGGACGATTTTCCTGTGATGCGTAAATGGCACTTGGATTTTAATCCCAAAGTCTATCAAGAACTTGGTTTGACAGTTTCTGAAAGATTGTCCGTCACGAACTCTCACGCGTTATCATCTATACCATGAGGGAAAGGCGCATAGGCGACAAGATTTCCAGCCTTTAAGGAACGTTAAAGAAGTGGATGGACTCGCTTGTTCCTCCTTTATCAAGTGGTCACGTCAAAACCAGTTTTGACCTTATGAATGTCACCAGTTAATCCTATCAAAGAAAGCGTTCGATACGAGACGTTTTCCTTTTTGTCTTTGTCATGGAAAACTTGTATCCTTACAAAATCCGCCTATGATTGATGTAGGTGTTTTCGTTCATACATACTATCAAGAATACCGAAAGAGGTACAAATCATGTAACAGTACCCTTATAAATGAGACGAAATCGCATGATATCAGGTGTGTACTTGCTGGTCTATCTGATAGGTGGATCTGCTGTGACACTAAAGTGCTTTCATTTTTGCCATCTTACACCGGACTTTTGGACTCAATCATCATCTACACTATTCTAGCCTATATCTTGCCAACCAAGGAAGACATCAGCTGATATACGAACTGGCCTACGCAAGATTAAAGAGGCTGAACCAATCACGATGATAAAGGTTGGTCTTGGTAAATCAACACTATCCATTAAAGAATTAAAAACCCTTTGTAATTACAAGGGTTTTTCTTTGCTTGAAAAATGTGGTAAACTAATAGTAGTTGATTAAAAATATTCTATCTTTTGGCAAAATGTAAGATTAAAGTTCCATTTGTAAGGTTATGTTATGGAACCAACTTGAGAGTATTGGACTTATATTTATGATAAAGGAGCAACTCATGAAAAAATTTTACAGAAGAAACATACAAGTAAACTGGAGCCCAAAGTGATATCGAACGAGTTGAGCTAGTATTCAAACGATGCAAGCTCTGCCTATGTTAATGACATAAAAGGAGTAGTTAAATGACACTATTAGGATGTAAAACACGTTCAAAGACGAGAAACCTCGCTTTCAAGGCAACCAAGTAGTAGTTTTCTCCTGAAAGATATCCACTTTACTGTTGAAAGTAAGGTATCACGTCGTGCTATCATGGGTGAGTCTGATCTGGCAATCAAACCATTTCTAATATTCTTATGTTGACAAGCCAAGGGTTGTGTCTTCCAAATGAACTGACACAGCTACTATATTAAAAATCTCTGAAAGATCAAGCTCGTCGTGAAGTTATTAGCTTTATTCCTCCAAGACTGAATTTGTTAGATACGCTTAATAAAGACAATATTCACTTTGGTATTGCTCCAGAAAGCCTATTACAGAAATGATGAAAAATGAATGTAATGTGGCTGGAAAATTTGCATCAATCAATTGCAGGAAAGGGCCTTTGCGTCTCTGGGGGACAAAACAACGGTAGTAGCAGTTGCACGCGTGCCATCATCACAGAGCCAGAAATTCTCCTGTTGACGAGCCAACAGGAGCTCCAGATTCAAGTCATCTGCAGCCTTTCTGACACCTGATCAGATCAATGAACAAGGATGCATCCATTCTTACGGTAACCCACTCAACGGCAGCCGCGTCAAAAGCAAACGTCCTTTTCATCGGCGACGGTATTCTTCGGCAACCAAATCGGTCGTGGTGAAAAGATTGATCGTCGATGTTCCAAGAACCCTGACACCCTTGACTGTTATGCGCGAGGTGAACTAGTATGTTTCGATTAACCACGAAAGTTGGCCACATCCAACTTAATCAAAAACCGCAAACTTCTATTATCCGTTTGCTTTTGTTCGTCATTTTGGCGTCACTTGAATAGCTATCTTTACTTTCAGCTTTAACTTAAAATTAGGATTTACGGGTGCATCTGCTATTCAATTACCCACAACCAGGGGCGCCTGTCGTTGTGACATTTGCATTCGCTATTATCGTCTCTGTGGCGCTACCAGTTTTGCCGCGAAAACGTCAAAAGAATTGGGGTGTGGCGCGGCATGTTGGCCGCGAAAACGCCATTTGATTGGTGCATGGACCTCAAGGAGCCCTGATATTTGGCCAGTAACAGTCTTTGCCGGATTAGATTGGTGCCCTTGACAATCTGATTTTCGCTTTACCATTTAAACTTGCAAAAGATGAAGGTAGAGTTAGTTGCAACTCTTCCAATGGTCCAGTGCTTTCAACTTCTTTCTGTATCTGGAGCCTTATCTTTAGTCATTTTCTGAACGCTGTACGCATTATCCTGTATGATGCTCTCCGCCAGGAGAAAAGCACAAGAGGAAGAAGGTTTCTAGTTCTTTCAGACACTGTAGTGGGTTAATTGTTTATGTAGTGGCTACTATCTAGCACAAAGCAAATAGATGCTTAAAGCTGTTTTCGTTACTTTTGGTTGCGGTCAGGTGTTAGTTGGTTGTAGGAACCTATCTCTATTCAATGCTGGTATTGCCAGTTTCTCTTACAGCTGTGCTCAAGAAAACAAGAGATATACTACCAACCCAACAACCTCATCTCTGTTTCTAACTCCATCTTCCGTATAAGATCAGCTGCGGATTAGCAACCATTGCCATCCTTTCCAACCATGGTTTTAATCACCATGTCACCAGCAACTAGTAGCATCTGCCACGGACTGAGAACATATGAAAACCTACACGTATCCGTCACGATTTTGATGTCGAGACAAACATGGTAGAAGCTGGAGGATTTGCGACAAAGCTTTTGACCCAGCATGCACAGTGAAAAGAGCTTTAACCATCAGCAATAGAGGACGCCTGCAATTAAGTGCTAGCTTCGGACCTTCGAGTCATGGAGAGGGGACAAATTAACTATCTTTGAAAAGGCAAAATAGTGTTATGCCCAAGATCAGTCTTCTCTAGTTTTCGATCAAAAGATTACGAAAAGATGACTGTCGAACTAACCTACTGAGATGAAGTAGGGCTTAGCCTGAAATGACCAACTTTTAAAGGATCAGGGAAAGTATTTTAGTCTAAACAATCAGAACTATACGATCAAGGAAGCAATCCAGCAGGATTTTATTGCCAATCATGTTTCCAATCCTTATGTACTATTGGTGTCGGATTATAACTATCTTGTAGTATGCTGATATTCAAAGCTTTTTGGAACAGTACCAGGATTCAGCTATATACACAGCCTCTATTGGTATGGATGTAACAGCTAGTCTAGAGGAACTAAAAGTCTATCTGATGATTTTGAGGAGTTTGCAAATAATTTTAGTCATAATCTCAAAAATAAAGATGGTATGGTTTATGGTGGAGAGCACTGCAAGTGATACAATTGCCCAAATGAATGCTCTCTTTGAGGAGTTCTCTTTATTGGTATTTTTCCTCTCTATCATCTTTATGATTGGAACAGTACTCGTTATCTACTATAAACAAATCTCAGAAGGTTATGAGGATCGTGAACGCTTTGTCATCCTGCAAAAGTTGGCTTGGAATCAAAACAAATCAAGCAAACCATTAACAAGCGGGTCTTGACTGTTTTCTTCCTTCCCTGTAATCTTCGCCTTCCTTCATCTAGCCTTTTGCCTATCATATGTTAAAGTTTGATTCTTAAGGTCATTGGGGTAGTAGATACAGCTATGATGTTAAGTGTAACACTTTCTATTTGTGGCATCTTTTGCCCTTTAGTCTATGTACTGATCTTTATGATTACTTCAAGAAGCTATCAGTTAGATTATCCAGTTATAATAAAAATACCTCGATTTTTCGAGGTATTTTTATATCTTTAAATGCTAAACAATTGTCCAAATAGATAAGTAACACCCATGGTCAAAAGGCCGATACAAAGGTTACGAATCATAGCTGTTTTAGTGGGAGCTTTTCCAAGTTTGCACTGGTATATCCAGTAATCAAAGGGAAATGCTACAATAACAACAGTAGCAGGGATTCGATAGTCGCTTGGGAAGATAGTTATTGAAAGCATGGGTGGAAGACTTCAAGAACAAAGGCAATAAAAGCTAGATGCATGCGCATGCCATAGGGATTGGTGAATTCTTCATACTCGATGCCGTATTTTTCCTCAACTAGGCTTTTGAGTGGATTTTTTTCAAAAAGCTTTGTTAACTAATAGTTGTGCTGAAGTTTCACACTCACCATTTTGAAGATAAGCTGCGTAGAGTGACTTTTTAGCAGCCTCCATATCTTTATCCAAAAGTAGTTGTTCACGGGCTACAGCGGCTTCCTCAGTGTCTTTTCTGAGTAGATACGGATACATACTCGCCACCAGCCATAGAAAAAGGCACCAGCAAGGATGCAGCTAATCCCTGAGAGGAAAAGATAATCCAGATATTCGTTGTAGCACTGGCAACCCCTGATAACAACTCCAGCAATAGAGATAATTCCATCATTAGCTCCCAGTACACCAGCACGCAAGATATTTAAATCGACCAGCAAAGTTTGCATCAATTTCATGAGTAATTTCTGACATAGTTTTCTCCTTTCTAAACATTATAAAGTATAGGAGAAGTGAATACAAACATTTTTAAACTATCTGAAAAAGTTCTACAATTCTAATAATAGCCATAGCTATTTCTTATGCCAAGATATAACAAAGTTGTATTTGTAACTGAACGAAATTAGGTGATACAATGAACCTAATGAAATCTTTTGGAGGTCTAATATGACTCGTGAATTTAAATTTGAAACTCTTCAATTGCATGCTGGTCAAGTGGTAGATGCGACTACAAAATCACGTGCTGTTCTATTTACCAAACAACATCTTTTGTATTTGAAGATACACAAGAGGTGCAGAACTCTTTTGCCCTTCAAAAAGCTGGTAAATATCTATACTCGTATCACTAACCCAACAACATCAGCCTTTGAAGGCGTATCAGCACCCTTGAAGGTGGTGTAGGGTGCACTGCAACTGCGTCAGGGATGGCAGACTATTACCACACAATTTTAGCTCTAGCTCACGCAGGAGACCACGTCGTTTCAGCATCAACCATCTATGGCGGTACCTTTTAACCTCTTGAAAGAAACACTTCCTCGTTATGGAATCACCACAACTTTTGTTGATATTGATAATCTAGAAGAAGTAGAAGCAGCGATTAAAGACAATACTAAACTTGTCTTGATTGAAACATTAGGTAATCCAGTTATCAACATTCCCAGATATCGAAAAAATCGCTGAAATTGCTCACAAACATCAGATTCCTTTGGTGCAGACAATACTTTTGCTACACCTTATCTTATCAATGTCTTTTTCTCATGGTGTAGACATTGCAGTTCACTCAGCAACTAAGTTTATCGGCGGTCACGGTACAACTATTGGTGGTGTCATCGTTGATAGTGGTAAGTTTGACTCGGGGCTGCTTCAGGAAAATTCCCTCAATTAGTCGAAGAAGATCCAAGCTACCACAATATCAGTTATACTCGAGATGTTGGTGCTGCAGCTTTTATCGTTGCTGCTCGCGTTCAGTTACTTCGCGATATGGGAGCTGCTCTTTCACCGTTTAACTCATTCTTGCTTTTACAAGGTCTTGAAACACTTTCTCTTCGAGTTGAACGTCATGTTCAAAATGCTGAGAAAAATCGTTGATTTCCTTGTAAACCATCCAAAGGTTGAAAAAGGTCAACTATCCGAAACTTCCAGATAGTCCATACCATGCCTTGGCTGAAAAATACTTACCAAAAGGTGTTGGATCAATCTTTACCTTCCATGTTAAAGGTGGAGAAGCAGAAGCTCGTAAAGTGATTGACAGCTTGGAAATCTTTTCGAACTTAGCCAATGTAGCAGACGCTAAAGTCATTGGTCGTTCATCCCTGCAACCACACTCATGCTCAGTTGTCTGACTCAGATCTAGAAGCTGCAGGAGTAACTAAAAATCAAATCCGTCTTTCAATCGGTCTTGAAAAATGTCGATGATTTGATTGAAGATTTTACGTCTTGCACTTGAAAAAAATCTAAAAATAAACTAGTTTTTATCGAATTAAGGATCCTTCTCACGAATAATAAAGTGAGGAGGATTTTTATGTATAGTATTTCATTTCAAGAAGATTCGCTATTACCAAGAGAAAAGACTAGTCAGGGAAGGGAGAAGCACTCAGCAATCAAGAATTACTAGCTATATTACTAAGGACAGGAACAGAAACAGGCCAATGTTTTTGAAATAGCACAGAAGGTCTTAAATCAGCTAACATGTTTAACAGACCTAAAAAGAAATGAGCCTACAGGAATTGCAGACTTTATCAGGGTATTGGACGTGTTAAGGCAATTGAATTACAAGCTGTTATCGAATTAGGCTACCGTATTCATAAACGCGAAACAGTGGAAATGGAGAGTATCCTTAGTAGTCGAAAGTTAGCTAAAAAGATGCAAGATGAACTTGGAGATAAAAAACAAGAGCACCTAGTGGCGCTCTATCTGAATACTCAAAATCAAATCATTCACCAGCAGACTATTTTTATCGGGTCTGCCACGAGAAGCATTGCTGAACCGAGAGAAATTCTCCACTATGCCCTAAAGCACATGGCAACATCTGTGATTCTGGTTCACAATCATCCATCAGGTGCAGTAGTTCCTAGCCCCAATGACGACCATGTTACCAAGCTTGTTAAAGAAGCCTGCGAGATAATGGGATTGGTCTTATTGGACCATCTAATTGTCTCACATTCAGATTATTTTAGTTACCGTGAGAAGACGGATATGATATAAAAAAACCTGCATCATATACAGGTTTTACAATTCATTGACAACATAGTCAAAAAGCGTTTTATCTTTGGGGCGATTTTCAAAGAGAAATTCTGGATGCCATTGAACACCGAGATAAGGGAAACCATCTGTACTTGTTACAGCCTCGATAATACCATCTTTAGGATCATGTGCTACAACCTGAAGATTAGGAGCTAAATCTTTGATGCTCTGATGGTGGAAAGAATTGATATGAGAGATTTCTCCATAAATTTCTCGAAGAACAGTATCTGGTTCGGTAACAAGCCGCTGAGTGGTGTATTCAGCGGAAGTATCTTGCCAATGATCTTCAATATCTTGATAAAGAGACCCGCCCATGGCTACGTTAAAAAGTTGAGTACCACGACAGACAGAAAAAATTGGCTTATTTTGCTTGATTGCTTCTTTAATGAGTGCTAACTCAAAAATATCACGTTGAAGGTGGTAATCGTCACTATCAATAACTTTTGGCTCACCATAGTATTTAGGGTCTACGTTTTGTCCACCAGTTAGAATAAGTTTATCAATTAAACTAATGTAGTAACTGGCCATTTCTTCATCACCAATTGGTAGGATAATGGGGATACCTCCAGCTTCCTTAACTCCTTCAACAAAGCCTTTTGCAGCATAACTCATCATAAGATCATCATCTGGATGCGGGGTTTCATTTCCTGTAATCCCAATAACTGGTTTATTCATAAATATTTACACTTTCTAATCCTCTTTACGCATGAAATAGAGGAGGGTTTGAAGTTCGCTTGTAAGATCGACATACTGAACAACTACGTCTTTAGGAAGATGTAGGTGAACAGGAGAAAAACTAAGAATACCTTTGATACCGGCGTCGACTAATAGTTCTGCAACTTCTTGAGATTTAACACTAGGAACAGTAAGAATAGCAGTTTTAACATCACTATCCTTGATTTTGTCCTTTATTTGTGAGATTCCATAGATTGGAACACCATCAGGAGTTTGGGTACCAACCTCAGGATGATCATCTAGGTCAAAAGCCATGATGATTTTCATCTTGTTACGCTCATGAAAACGGTAGTGGAGGAGGGCATGTCCCATATTTCCGATACCTACCAGCATAACATTGGTAATAGAATTATCATTTAAAAGATCAGCGAAAAAGTTCATGAGCTTTTTGACATCATAGCCAAATCCACGACGTCCAAGTTCGCCAAAGTAAGAGAAGTCACGACGAACAGTGGCAGAATCAATTCCAATCGCTTCTGCAATTTGTTTGGAATTAGCTCTTTCAATTTTCTCGGCATTAAACCTTTTAAAAATACGGTAATAGAGAGAAAGTCTCTTTGCTGTTGCTTTAGGAATAGCAGACTGTTTTTCTTTCACAAAATCACAACCTTTCTATCTACTATTTTATAGAAAGTTTGTGAAAATTGCAACAATAACGAAAAACTAAGAAAAAAATCTTAGTTTATCTTAGTTTCGTGGTAAGTCCATAAAAAAGCGATAGAGATTACCTAGAAGCCCTGATAGATTTCAACTCCATCATGTAGTTAATGAAGTAACAAGAGTAGTATCAGGAAGGGTTACACAACCCGATAGAGAGAGCATAAGAGCTTCATAGTCTTCATATTCTTGCACACGCTCTACTTGATAGGAGTCCTTGTAAGTTAATCGAAACATAACGACCTTTTATCTTTCACTTTTTGTAAATACGCCACGCTCAACAAGACTATCCATCAAGTAGAATTTCTCTTGGTGGATATGAGTTTCTTCTGATTTGAAGATATCAACTAAACGTAGACCAAATTTATCAGTGATGTTGATTTTTGCACCTGTTAAGTCTTTGTTGATAATAATCTTAAGTTGGAATCCTTCTCCACTATTTGGAACTTTTTCAAGAAGACGTGTTAATTCATAGTTACCAACTTTAGTTTCAAAAAACGTATTATCTTTAAGCGTAAATTTCTTTACAGTTGGGCTAAGTATGTAATCGTAACGGCAATTTTTAGTTTAATTGTTTGTTCGAATGCCATTGAGTTTATCCTCCGATGATATTTTTAAGAGTTTTAGCAAGAGTTATCATTTCTTGTTCTGTATTTTGAGGGTGAAATGCTGACGCGAACAGACTCGTGTAAGCGAGGCGAGTCTTCTCCATAAAAAGCCTGAAGAACATGACTAACCTGAACAATACCAGCGGTACATGCTGAACCTGTTGAAATAGAAATGCCTTCTAGATCCAGGCGAAGTAGTATCAGATCATTTCGTTGTCCTGGGAAACCAATGTTGAGGACATAGGGAAGTTGCTCTTTACTTTGGTTTAGATAGTAGTTTAATCCATCCATTTCAGTTAGAAATGTTTCTTGTAACTTTTGAACTTTTTCAAAAATTACTTTCTAAATGTTCGAGATCATCCTAAGTGCTGCAACCATACCGATAATTGCTGGAAGGTTTTCTGTTCCTGCTCTTTTTCTGTTCTTGATCGCCACCGTGTAGATAAGAATCAAAATTCTTTAGAAGAAGCGTATAGGAAACCTACGCCTTTGGGACCATAGAATTTATGTGCAGAAGCGCTAAGAAAATCAATTCCCAATTCTTCGGGAAGAATCTCTACTTTACCAATCGCCTGAACTGCATCAACATGATAAGCAGCTGGATGATTTTAAAACCTCACCAATTTCAGCAATCGGTAATAGAGTTCCTGTTTCATTGTTTGCAAACATAGTTGAAACTAGAATGGTATCTTCACGAAGAGCATTTTTTGACTTGGTCTGCTGTGATTTCTTGATTTACAGGTTTCAAAACAGTTACTTCAAACCCGAAATTTTCAACCAAATATTCAATTGGTTCAAGAACTGCGTGATGCTCAATAGCAGTAGTAATGATGTGTTTCCACGCCCTTGGTGGCGAAGACAGTAGCCGATAATTGCAGTATTATTACTTTCTGTACCACCAGAGGTGAAAGAAAAACGTGCTGTGGCTTTGTTCCTAGTAAACTCGCTAACTCTTGACGCGCTTCTCGTAATAATTTACCTGCCTGACGCCCGTGACCATGAATACTAGAAGGGTTCCCATATGTTTCTTGCATGACTTGAGTCATTGCTGAGATAGCTGCAGGTGACATGGGTGTCGTAGCAGCATTATCCAAATAAATCAAAAACTCACCTAATTTCTATTTAAATTTAAATAGTGGACTAACTGGTTTTCTTTCATGAATACGAACCATGGCATCACCAATTAATTCGCTTGCAGTAATGTATTTTACATTTTTTGGTTTTTTACTTTCTGTTACGACAGAATCTGTAACCAAGATTTCTTTGATATTAGCTGCATCAAGCAATTCTGCAGCGCTGTCAACGAAAAGTCCATGACTTGAAACTGCATAGATTTCAGTTGCACCATCGCGTTCTAAGATTTTAGCAGACTTCAGAGAAAGTACGACCTGTATTTAGAATATCATCAATCAAGATTGCTTTCTGCCTTCAACCTCACCGATAATATATCCTGACTACGTTCAGAATCATCTTGAGCATAGTCGATGATAGCAATCGGTGCATCAAGGTACTCAGCAAGGCTACGAGCACGTTTTACACCTGAATTTTTAGGGCTAACAACAACCACATCTGAACCTGTCAAACCTTTATCGCAATAATGTTTTGCAAAAAGAGGAATTGTGTAGAGGTTGTCAACAGGAATATCAAAGAAACCTTGAACCTGAACAGCGTGAAGATCAGTGTCAATACACGACTAACTCGGCTTTAACCAACATATTTGCAACAAGTTTAGCTGTAAGAGGTTCGCGAGAAGAAGCGATACGGTCTTGACGAGCATAACCAAAATAAGGCATGACAACATTGATTGTATTTGCACTAGCACGAACACAGGCATCAACAGTGATTAAAAGTTCCATCAAATGATTGCTAACAGGATAAGAAGTAGACTGGATGATATAAACATCATAGCCCACGAACACTTTCTTCGATGTTAACTTGATTTCACCATCTGAGAATTGACGTGATGATAATTTTCCAAGTGGAACACCTGCAGCATCTGCGATTTTTTTGAGCAATTTCATGATTTGATGAAAGTGAAAAAGCTTCATATTCTTTGTATCTGACATTGATAAACCGTCCTCTATAAACTATGTGAATCAGTAAAAGGAAACATTTTTATTAGCAACTGTAGTCCATTACAGATTCTATTATTTTTATCTCTTATATTTTTATCAAAAAAAGTTGATTATTTCAGTTATTTTTCATATTTTCTATAAATCGAACCACTTTTGAAGGTGCTTTCTATATTCGATATCATTTGCCTGTAAAAACTCTTGAAAATCAAGACTTCCTTGGTCACCATTTTCGACTTCCAGCTCTAATTCATAATCAACAACATCGAAGTAACTGCTTTGATCAAGTGCCATCAGTCCGATAGACGTCTCTTTCTCATAACGAACAGTAGTTAAACAACCTAAAGACAACCCATCCACTTGGTGAAACACCCTCGATTTGAAAGTTCTTCTAAAATCATTCCCTGAGGAAGTTTACATTCTTCAAGACAATTTTTAGCTTCGTCAGAGTGAGGGATTGATTGTACTCCATATTTCCAACTTTTTGAGGAATTTTAATGGTCAATTCGACTATTTTCAAAAGTACGTATGCGCATAGCGATTTTATGCTGTCGAAGGTAAAAATCAGGCGTATCTAGGTAGTAATTTTTTTGTGTAATAGAGTGACTCTGAAAAACTGAGCTAGCAAACGGTCATATTCTTCTTCACTGAGAAGTGTTTTTCATTTCAATTTCTAAATGTTTCATTTTTACAACCTTTTCTTTATATTTGAAAGCGATTTATGGTATAATAAGCATTGTATTTATTGTATATGATTTTCATGAGAAAATCAAAAACTAGATAAATTAAACTGCATAGAGAATTGGACGTAAGAGTTATATGATTACAGAATGGGAAGAATTTTTAGATCCTTACATTCAAGCTGTCGGAGAATTAAAAATAAAAACCCTGAGGAATCCGAAAAACAATACAGAAAAACAAAACCGACATTCTCCAATCGAGTTTGTCACGGGTCAGGGTTAAACCGATTGAAAGTATCAAAGAAAAAATGGCACGTCGAGGGTATAGCTATGACACGCTTGAACAGGATTTGCAAGATATTGCAGGTTTACGTGTCATGGTTCAATTCGTAGACGACGTAAACGAGGTTGTTTCTATCCTTCGTAAAAGACAGGATATGAGAGTTGTTCAAGAACGGGATTACATTACTCATCGAAAGGCATCGGGTTATCGTTCTTACCATGTGATTATTGAGTATACGGTTGATACGATTTACGGTGCAAAAACTATTCTAGTTGAGATTCAAATTCGTACCTTGGCTATGAATTTTTGGGCTACAATCGAGCATCTCTCAATTATAAATATCAAGGAGATTTCAGAAGAAATCAAAGAACGACTTGAGATTACAGCCGAATTTCACATCAGCTAGACGAAGAAATGAGTAAAATACGTGCTGATATCCAGGAAGCACAGCGCTCTTTTGATCCTTTTGCACAGAAAGTTAAATGACGGGGTAGGAAACAGTGACGATACCGATGAAGAATACAGGTAAACGAATTGACCTAATTGCCAACCGTAAGCCTCAGAGTCAGAAAGTTCTATTCGAGTTAAAAGAACGATTAAAAAAGAATAATTTTATTCTGAACGATAAAAACCAGATATCGTCGTCTCTATTGGTGGTGATGGCATGTTGTTATCTGCTTTTCATAAGTATGAAAACCAACTGGATAAGGTTCGTTTTGTTGGGGTCATACAGGGACATTTAGGTTTTTATACGGATTATCGTGATTTTTGAGTTGGACCAATTGGTTACAAATTTACAGTTGGATAATGGAGCTCAAGTTTCTTATCCACCCTAAGTGTTAAAAATCTTTCTTGAAAAACGGTGAAGTCAAGTCTTTCCGAGCACTAAACGAAGCTAGCATTCGTCGAGCGGATCGAACTATGGTTGCTGATGTCATTATAACCATGTTCCCTTTGAACGTTTCCGTGGTGACGGCTTAACAGTTTCAACGCCGACTGGAAGTACAGCTTATAATAAATCACTTGGTGGAGCAGTACTTCATCCCTACCATAGAAGCCCTTCAATTAGCTGAAATTGCCAGTTTGAACAACTGAATCTACCGAACACTTGGTTCATCAATTATTGTTCCTAAAAAGACAAGATTGAATTGATACCAACTCGAAATGACTATCACACAATCTCAATCGATAATAGTATTTATTCTTTCCGAAATATTGAGAAAATAGAGTATCAGATTGATCACCACAAGATTCATTTTGTAGCCACACCAAGCCACACCAGTTTTTGGAATCGTGTTAAAGATGCCTTTATTGGTGAGGTGGACGAATGAGGTTTCAGTTTATTGCTGACGAACATGTCAAGGTCAAAACCTTTTCTGAAAAACATGAAGTTTTCTAAAGGGTTACTTGCCAAGATTAAGTTTCGAGGTGGTGATATTCGAGTCAACGGGCATCCGCAGAATGCAACCTATCTCTTAGATATCGGAGATGAGGTCGTCATTGATATTCCTCCAGAAGAAGGTTTCGAGACACTTGAAGCAATTGATTATCCTCTAGATATTCTATTTGAAGATGATCATTTCTTGATTATCAACAAACCCTTTGGAGTCGCTTCAATCCCTAGTGTCAATCATTCTAATACCATTGCCAACTTTATTAAGGGCTACTATGTAAAAACAAAACTATGAGAATCAGCAGGTTCATATTGTGACTCGGCTTGATAGAGATACCTCTGGATTGATGCTTTTTGTTAAACACGGCTATGCGCATGCCAGATTAGATAAACAGTTGCAAAAAAAGGCTATTGAAAAAGCGTTATTACGCCCTAGTCAAGGGAGATGGTCATCTGGAACCTCAGGGAGAAATCATCGCTCCAATAGCCTCGAGATGAAGATTCTATCATCACCGACGAGTAGCAAGGGTGGAAAATATGCTCATACGTCCCTATCAAATCGTGGCATCTTATGGGAATATTCACTTAGTTGATATTCGTCTCCACACCGGGAGAACCCACCAGATTCGGGTTCATTTCTCGCATATTGGATTTCCGTTGCTCGGAGATGATCTTTATGGGGGAAGTTTAGAACATGGCATCGAGCGCCAGGCTCTACATTGCCATTACTTATCGTTCTATCATCCTTTCTTAGAAGAGCAGTTAGAGCTAGAATGCCCACTGCCGGATGATTTCGACACACTTATTACACAGTTATCAAATAATAATTTATCTTAAAAAGGAGTCAAAACTCATGGAAGTTTTTGAAAGTTTGAAAGCCAACCTAGTTGGTAAAAATGCTCGCATCGTTCTACCTGAAGGTGAAGAACCACGTATCCTACAAGCAACGAAGCGTTTGGTTAAAGAAACAGAAGTTATCCCAGTTCTCCTAGGAAACCCTGACAAGATTAAAATCTATCTCGAAATCGAAGGAATTACAGAAGGTTACGAAGTCATCGATCCAGAACATTACCCACAATTTGAAGATATGGTCGCTTCACTCGTTGAACGTCGTAAAGGAAAAATGACTGAAGAAGAAGCGAGAGAAGTGCTCAGCAACGATGTTAACTACTTCGGTGTTATGTTAGTCTATATGGGCTTGGTTGATGGTATGGTTTCAGGTGCTATTCACTCTACAGCTTCAACAGTTCGTCCAGCTCTTCAAATTATCAAGACTCGTCCAAATGTTAGCCGTACATCAGGTGCCTTCCTTATGGTTCGTGGAACTGAACGATACTTTTCGGTGACTGTGCTATCAACATCAACCCAGATGCTGATGCTCTAGCTGAAATCGCGATTAACTCAGCTATCACAGCTAAGATGTTTCGGTATCGAACCTAAAGATTGCTATGCTTAGCTATTCAACTAAAGGTTCAGGCTTTGGTGAAAGTGTTGATAAGGTTGTTGAAGCAACAAAAATCGCTCATGAGCTTCGTCCAGATCTTGAAATTGATGGCGAATTGCAATTTGATGCTGCCTTTGTTCCAGAAACTGCAGCTCTTAAAGCTCCAGGAAGTAATGTAGCTGGACAAGCTAATGTCTTTATCTTCCCAGGTATCGAAGCAGGTAATATTGGTTACAAGATGGCTGAACGTCTAGGCGGATTTGCTGCAGTTGGACCTGTATTGCAAGGACTTAACAAACCTGTAAATGACCTTTCGCGGATGTAACTCTGATGATGTTTACAAATTAACTCTTATCACTGCAGCTCAGGCTGTTCATCAATAAGAATTTCATCCCTCTTTTCCGCTTGGTTAAAGGGGGATTTTCCTTTATTGAGATATCATTCATCTGCAAAAATAGCCAAAAATATGGTAAAATAGTCAGTAATCATCTATGTTTTAATAGAACAAGTTTGTATGAAGAAAAGGAAATAAAAATGGCAACTATTCAATGGTTTCCTGGACATATGTCTAAGGCACGTCGTCAGGTCCAGGAAAAATTTAAAAATTTGTTGACTTTTGTAACAGTTTTTAGTAGATGCACGTTTGCCCTTGTCTCAGTCAAAACTGATGCTGACTAAAAATCATCGGAGACAAGCCAAGACTACTGATTTTGAACAAGGCAGACTTAGCGGACCCAGTATTAACAAAAGAATGGCGTCAGCACTTTGAATCACAAGGCATTCAAACACTCGCAATCAATTCTAAAGAGCAAATTACAGTTAAAAGTCGTAACAGACGCTGCTAAGAAACTCATGGCAGATAAAGATTGCTCGTCAAAAGGAACGTGGGATTCAAATCGAGACCTTGCGTACCATGATTATCGGGATTCCAAACGCTGGTAAATCAACCCTGATGAACCGTTTGGCTGGTAAGAAAATTGCTGTAGTTGGTAATAAACCTGGTGTGACAAAAGGCCAACAATGGCTCAAAACAAATAAAGATTTGGAAATCTTGGATACTCCAGGGATTCTCTGGCCAAAATTTGAAGATGAAACCGTAGCACTCAAACTCGCATTAACTGGAGCTATCAAAGATCAGTTGCTTCCAATGGATGAAGTGACGATTTTTGGTCTTAATTACTTTAAAACACATTATCCTGAAAAAGCTACAGGAACGTTTTTAAACAAATGAATCTAGATGACGAAGCTCCAGAAATTATCATGGATATGACTCGTATTCTTGGTTTCCGTGATGATTACGATCGTTTTTACAACCTTTTTGTAAAAGAAGTTCGTGATGGAAAACTAGGAAACTATACATTAGATACATTGGACGACCTCAATGGCAATGATTAAAGAAATAAAAGAGATTAGGGAAAGATAACTGAACTTGATAGTCCTCTGTTTAAGGAGTTTGAAAAAGATTCTCGTTCAGGTGTTCAAAAAGAAATTGAAAAAGCGTAAGAAAGCCATTCAAGCTGAAATTGATGAAAATTTCGCTTAGAAGGGCATGTTAGCTATGAAAAAAGCTTTATAGCACAAGGTATTAGTCTAATTGCAGGTGTAGATGAGGTCGGACGTGGCCCTTTCAGCTGGTCCAGTTGTTGCTGCAGCAGTCATTCTTCCGCAAAATTGTAAGATTAAAGGCTAAATGACAGTAAAAGATCCCTAAGAAAAAACATGAGGAGATTTTCAAAGCCGTTAAGGACAATGCACTAGCAATTGGTATTGGAATTATGGGACAATCAAGTCATTGATCAGGTCAATATCTATGAAAGCAACTAAACTAGCTATGAAAGAAGCTATCTCTCAGCTTGACCCTCAACCAGAACACCTTTTGATTGATGCAATGAAGTTGGATTTGCTGATTTCTCAGACATCCATCATCAAAGGAGATGCGAATTCCTATCCATTGCAGCAGCATCGATCATTGCAAGGTTACCAGAGATAAAATCATGCGCAAACTATGATCAGGAATTTCCCAGGTTATGATTTTTCTCAAAATGCTGGTTATGGTACGCTAAACATCTAGAAGGTATTGAAAAAGTACGGAGTTACACCCATTCATCGTACAAGTTTTGAACCGATTAAATCTATCATTTCAGAAACTAGTAAAAAGATAATTAAAGGAGAGAATTATGGAGAGAACAGTCGGAAATACTTTTAGTTCCAAGAAAGAATTTGCCTTCGCGTCCAGTACGATCTTTAGCTCAAGTAGAGGCGAGGTATTATTGTTGGATTAGTCGTAGGACTTATTGTTGGGTCATTTCGTTTTTGATTGAAAAAGGCTTTCATATCGTTCAAGGATTATATCTAGACCAAGAAAATCTACTTTGAAATCTATTGATCATTTTATTGTTTTATATCCTATTTGCTTGCTTAGTGACAAATTAACACGCTCGGAAAAAGATATCAAAGGTTCTAGTATTCCCTCAAGTTGAGGCAGAGTTAAAAAGGTCTCATGTCCTCAACTGGTGGAGTGTCGCTCGGAAAAATATATCCTGGTATTTTTAGCAATCTGCTAGTGGACTCATGCTCGGTCGAAGGTCCAAGTATTCAACTAGGTGCCGTTGGAGGTAAAGGAATTGCTAAATGGCTGAAATCTAGCCCAGTAGAAGAACGTTCTTTAATATGCTAGTGAGCTGCTGCTGGACTTGCTGCAGCCTTTAATGCGCCGATTGCAGGGTTGTTATTTGTAGTGAAGAAGTCTCATCACCATTTTTCACGATTTTTCTGGGTTTCTACCCTAGCAGCCAGTCTAGTAGCAAACTTTGTCTCTCTCTCATCTTTGGCTTAACACCTGTTCTAGATATGCGGATGATATCCTCTCATGAGTCTGAGCCAGTATTGATTTACCTGCTAATGGGAATTTTTCTCGGTCTCTCAGGTTTTATTTATGAAAAAGCGGTTCTGAATGTCAGCAAAGTTTATGATTGGATTGGGCAAAAGGTTCATACTGATAAGGCTTATCATCCAATTTTTGCTTTTTATTCTTATTATTCCAGTTGGAATATTTCTACCTCAAATACTTGGTGGGGGAAAATCAGGTTGTTTTATCCTCAACAGAACAAGATTATAGTTTTCAAATTCTCTTACTTTACTTTATCATTCGCTTTATCTGGAGCATGATCAGTTACGGAAGTGGACTGCTAGGTGGAATTTTCTTACCGATTTTAGCTATTAGGTTCATTACTTGGTGCTCTAGTAGGCGTTATTTGTATCCAATCTTGGCCCTTGTTACCCAACAGCAATTTCTATCTTTGTTATCCTGGGATGAGTGGTTATTTTGAGCTATCTCAAAAGCACCTTTGACAGCTATGATTCTTGTGACGGAAATGGTTGGTGATATCCGTAAATCTCATGCCTTAGGTATGGTGACCCTAGTTACTCTATTGTTATGGATTTGCTCAAAGGAGCGCCCGTATATGAAGCCATGCTAGAAAAATGCTACCTGAATCAGCAACTGATGATGGAGAAGTTACACTGATAGAAATCCTGTTTCAGACAAATAGCTGGAAAACAGGTACATGAACTCAATTTACCTCATAATGTGCTTATCACAACCCAAGTACATAACGGTAAAAGTAAGACTGTTAATGGATCTACAAGGATGTATCTAGGTGATATGATTCATCTCGTGATTCCAAAAAAAGTGAAATTGGAAAAG
>BNJU01003908.1_pt1 | contig 81767 bp, 120 predicted proteins | sample 8539281 | NCBI WGS metagenome assembly BNJU01 (sample SAMD00202456, study PRJDB9452) | human saliva metagenome | isolation source: human saliva | place: Japan | reverse complement strand
GATATCCCCTTCAGCGTACTCCAGAGGTGATGAACCGAATCGTAGAATGAAGTAAAGGGAGTAAATAGAGTGTTCTATGATCTGACTTCAAGCCACCAGGAACGATTGAGATGGAGTAAAAGCAATTAGGTTCCTATTGCAAAAAGCTTGAAATATACGGATTCAGCGATTTTTGAAATAGTAATATTCTTTAAATGATATTATTTTGATGCTAAATAGTTGAAATAGTAGGTTCAAAAGGGAGTTGTTGAATTTAGGTAAATTCTTTGAGGCCTTCCATCTTTTTGGTGGGAGGTTTTTTGGATATATCGAGACTGAAAAATAAAAATTTCATAGCAAGTAAATTGAATTAAAAGTTTGCATTATTGATGAAGAAGCTTAGTTAAGGAGAAAAATAGTGCATGAATCAAATAAAGAAATAATTAGAGTGAAGATACTGTGTTGAGTTTTTGAGTCTATATACAATGAGGCATATTTTTCTAAAGAATTATTAAATGAAATTAGTAAAGCAAATATGTTATAATTCCAGAGTACTTTATAAGAGAAAACTTTTCTGGTATGTCTTCCCAGAAACGACAAGAGAATTTTTGGAATATGCAAGAGCATGCTAGCGACGATTTTTGTTCAGACATAGCAGCAGATGATGATGGTTTTTAATAAGCTAGAATTGCATTCTGCTGTAGTAACAATAGCTACATTTATTGTGACATCTGTAGTATTTCCAATTGCGTTAGTCGTTTTAGCTAATTTTTGACCGATGAAATTAAAAACATCACAGAAAAGAAGACGAACTTTACGACTAAAATCAATATTATTATCACAAATGATAAAGGGAATGGAAATAAAAAGCTCTATTATGAAGGACCAGCAGGTTCAGCAGAAAAGCATTAAAACTTGCTGGTTCAAGGAATTTTCAAAGATAATGGAATAATAATGGTAATGGTGAAATAGAAAAATTCTATCTCAGTTGAACGATAAAAATAGATTCACGGGTTGGTAATAAAATACAAGAAGCTAAAAAACAGGCTACAATTGACGGTAAAGAATATAAGAGCTAATTATTTGTGGTGTCTATATCAAATATATTTAGTTCAAAAATTATGCAGAAGCTTTTTGGAATATGAAAGATAAAGAGACGAAAGTGCTTGGATACTGTTAGATAGAGCAGATATTGAACTTTCATTTCTTGAAAGACACATTATAAAAGTTACTTTGGCGAATTCATAGGAATAAATATCAGTTACTATATATTCTACAGAGCAATTAAGCGTTTTCAAATACTATTTCCATATAGATTGTTTTGTAGTCGCGAGTCAATAATAAAAGAAGAAAAGTGCTCAATATGTGGAGAAAATACGACTGAGGGAGGATGTAAAACATAAGCGGAGAACTATATAGTGGTGAGCAATGCAGTTATGTAGTAACAGATTGGCAGATTAATAGCGATATCAATAGATTACTGATCCATTTGATAAATATACATTCTTGAAAATCGAGGGCCAGGATTATAATTATCAGGTTATCGAATTTCTGATGGATAAGATTGAGATCACCTATGATTTTTGGAAAGTGGGAAAAATTAGTGTTCAAAAACTCAAACTATAAAAATGTAGAGAGAAATGATAGATGCCCTTGTGGCAGTGGGAAGAAAGTATAAAAATGTTGTGGGTACATCAAATGAAATGATGGATTATTTTGTTTTGATATTCCAAGGAATAAAGGAATCTGATATTTTTGGATTAAAAATAACTCTGTGGTCGATTTACTCAATGGAGACGATGTTGGACTGGCAGTTTGTTAGGATTAAAATTTAATAGATATTGGTATAAACACATGACTGTTAGATTTAGGAATCTTTCAGTTATTATGGAAGCGTTTACGAAGGCACTGACAACTCCCAAAATTTAGACTACATGAGGAGGACGGAAAGAAAAATGTCTTTGGAAAAATATAAAAGGAGTAATACGAAATATAGATTATACTCTTACAGAAATACAAATTGATAATTGGTGTATAGCATGTGAAGTGCAATTCAGAATGAAACATATAATTTTTCGTCCTTTTTCTAGGGAGGTATATTCACAATCCAGAAAGAAAAGAGTTATCTACTCCTTCCCAAACTATCTATTGAAAACATGCTCAGTCATTATCTGAAACGTCAATTAGATAGGGCGTTTCAAATCAAATATGCTAGTCGAAGTAAAATAATTAACCTGTTATTCAATACTTTAGTTGCAATTAAAAATATGAATGATTTTTATATGTGAGAGCTGATTTTAAATCGTTTTTGATAGCGTAAAATCTAGAATATGTTTATAAAAATATATCCTTCCTTCTATTATAAAAGAAGACAAACAGTTATTAGGAAATATGTTAAGAACTTTAAGTACTGTTATGCTGGGCTGTGTCTGTCTAATGGGATGACGGAAATTGTCTGCAAGGATTTTTGACATTGTTTTAAAGGCTAGACTATCTGAATATGGAGTGTTTTTTTATAGAGATATGTAGATGATATGCTTATTATGTTTAACAAATATATCTCTGAGGATGCAATCAAAAGCATAATTAAAGCAATTATTGAAGTTTTTGATTCTTGTCCTGTGCGTTGAGTAGTAGTCCCGGAAAGTTTCATATATATCAAGAAGAAGTCTTGTTCAGAGTCAAAGCTTTAATTTTTAGGTTATGAGTTTTTATTTTAAAAAACAGTTAATGGAAAAAGGGGATGAAGTAATTAAATTTGAATATGGCATAGCTGAGCGCATTAAGTATTCGAATATGATAGAACGTGCAGTTATAAAAATATAAACAGACTGGAAACAATGAAATGTTTAGACAACAACTAAAAATTTTTTCTTCAAGAGTAGTAATTGCTAGACTAGTTCTTGGGAGTTCTTTTGATTGAAAGCTTACCAAGGGGTTATTGCAAATTATAATGAACTCCAGAATGTCTGTGATTATTTAAATACGGATACAAAAGATTTCTTGAAGGATTTGTTTATCAGTTACTACAAAAACACGATATTAAAAGACCGTATTTTACCCAGAGAACAAGTGATGAGGAATCAATATGCAGCCTGTATTCAAACATGAAAGAAATAGATCTTTGTTATTTGAAGAGAGTATCGGTGTACCTAAAAGAAACCATTCTTAAATGGATTCACAAAATAGACCATTTTTATTTGCCGTATGGCGAGGATTACTATCGCATTGTTGTGGAATATTTAGAAATGATAAAAATAAACTAGCATCCCTAAGAGATACTAGTTCGACTAACAACTACCATCTTCGTTACGAAGCTACTTTGTATACTGACGTGTGTAATCCAATGATTACTAGAACATCTAATGTTTCATCACTATTATTAAACTAAATGGAGCTTATGTCAATGGACTTAAACAATATAAAGAAATAATCGACTATTTATTAACTGATATATCACCTACAGAGCTTTCTGATGAGTTACATACTCTTATTTCTATGATTTTTACTTAGTAAATCTAGCGAGTAATAGTATAATTCAGGTTTGAGGAAACAAAGGCGAAACCAGATGGAATCTTTAGGGCAAGGGTGGGCTTCGATGCCTTTGAAATATTCCATTATGAACATATGCTGTCAGAGAGATAAGTTTAGTCCAACCATTAGCTGCCCTTTGAGATGTTGTTGTTTGTAGAGCTTTATCAAAAAGAATTATTGAATTTATTAAATAAGAATTCATGTTTTTCGTTAAGATTTCATCATAAAAATAATAATCTATGCTATGAAAAACAAGAATAAATCAATCATAAGATATTTTAGTGAAGAAAGTAAAAATATGGGACATGAAGTTCTAGAGCAGACCGAATGTTTTTCGATATATCACTGTATAAGTCTATTGCTGCCTACCTCGTCGGAAGAATGGCTTGTATTAAATAGCAAATATAAAGCACTTTATTAGAATGGATTATACAGCTTGCTTTGATAGTATTTATACACATACGTTTACGTGGCTTATCGGCAAAGATTCAATAGATACAAAGAGCTGTGAGTAATTCAAATATATTCTATAATTGATAAATTCTTCAAAATATAAATGCAAGGAGATCCAAATGGAATTGTTGTTGGACCAGAATTTTCTAGAATGCTTGCGGAATTACTTTTTACAGTCAATAGATACGGCTGTTTATAATAAATTAATTAATGCAGGAGCTAAGTGTGGTCAGGATTATAATGTTTATAGATATGTAGATGATATTTTTATCTTTGCTAAAAGCGAGGAGTTAGCAACACATATTTTTGAAAAAGTATTCTGAAATTGCTAGAAAATATTTGTGCAATTCAGTAGAGATTAAATTGTTCTCTAGCAAAGTTCCTTTTGTTCTTGATAGATGGTTAAATGAAAACAAATGGATTTTCAAAATAGGATGTGCGTCTCCTTTTTACTTCAAAAAGTAGAGCAGAAAAGCTTATGTCGAAAGATATCTTCTAAAGAGATGACGTGAAATATCATCTGATGTATTACCATATTTACTTAAATCACATGTTGTTCGATATGGTTCAAAAAGCCAAGCGGTCAATATGAATCAACAATGAGTTGATTTGTAATTATCAAATAAAAGATAGAACGATAATAGCTTATGAGCTCCATTTTTGAATCACTATGGGTAGAATAAGGATAAATGTACTATTTTCACAAAGGATGTTAAAGAACTACTGTTTTTCAGCTTTTTGGATCCCAATCTTTTTATGCATACTCGTTTTTCCCAAACTAGCAAATACGCAAAAACTCCTAAATAATTAGTATGTAGAGATGAATAGATCTTTTTTGAAGAAAGTAATCGATTGCAAAGCCTTGATTAATAAAGTACGCATTTATATTTGATAAAGCAAATATAAATGATGTTATTAATATTTCTGTGCTACAGGCAGGCAAAGCTTGAAATACATACATCCAAGAGGAGTGCATTGTTAGGAAGTTAAAGGAAAAAGATGATCCTGTTTTATGGGCAACATATTTATGTATTCACAATACAACAGAAAATATTCTGAGAAATACTATCTTGAGAATACTTTGCTTGAAAAAATCATGAAATAAGAGTTCAGAAATCTGTTTATGAATACCGAGTTTTGGTGGATTCTTATATTTAATAAGTGTCCATTTTATCACAAGTGTTCTCAAAATAAAATAGATACTGCCATTACATTACTAAATGCTTCTTCGTCTTCAGGATGTACTCATACTTTGGTTGGTATTTTTAAGAGTTATTTAGAATAATTCTATTCAGTTTTGATTGGGATATGATCGTATTGGTTTCCTTAGAACATTAACTTTTAAAACTCATGAGAAGAGCATATTTAAAAATTATAAAGAAAATGCTTTTCCTTAGCGTGGGAAAGTATTTAAATAGGAGTTGGTAATGTTTAGTATAGAAAAACTGAAACAAAACTGATTAAGTAAACAATTTGATGAAAAGAAATTGAGACATCGAAAGTATAATATGGTCTGTAAATAATTGTAAGGTCTTCACGATACAATAGAATATTAAAGAGGATGATTGAAGCAAGTAAATGAAGACTTGTCTTGGAAATTTATAATCTGAACATACTGATTCCATGGACGAGATACGAGACTATTGAAATGGCTATAAGACAAACATGTGATTTCAGCTTTAGTAGCATAGATTTGGACATTCCCAGGATTGTTTGTCTGAGTTTGAACCTCAAGTAGTGATAAAACGGCAAAAAGATAGTTCTGATATTGACCTAAAGATTATTTCCATATATGCAAAAGAGACTAAGCACAACACAAGTTTTGAAATATTAATGGATATCTAAGATTTTTGAAGCTTCAGAAACAAACAGTTTTTTAATAATGGTATATTTGGACATTAATCCACATAGTATAAAAGTATATGATTAACTATTCATATAATATTTAGTAAGAAATATATAATTTTTATGAAGAAAAAGAGATTTTTGGATGCTGCAAATTATTTCCAAGCATGCTTCTTACGACAAATCAGATAAATATGGCATTGAAGGTACGGTCAAAACATGGTTGGTAGACACCTTTTATGATTTGACTGTTCTTGATAGTGAAGAAATAATTCATGAATCACGTGCTTGATTATAATGTTTCCACATGAAAACAAGAAGCGTAAGGGTGGATTAGGAGGCTGATTGAAGAAAGATTTTTCATTATAAAGCAAACAGTGATTCGGGATCCGACTTCAAAGAAGCTGGAGTGGAACTAAGGTATCTCCCTATAAGATAAACAAGAATAAATCGATTGCCGCAGCGATTATTTTAACGATGATTGATTACAATGCAGTTATCAATGAAAATTGATTTTGATAAAAGCCATTTCTGGTTAGAAATCTAATGGATTTTACTGGTATTATTTGTGTGGAATAAAGAGATTAAAGATCGTCTTAATTACCGTATTGATTATGTTCGCTTGTTTACACCTTCAGTGAAGACTTAGCGATAATAAAAACGAGTTATTTTAAGATAATAAAGAAAGGTCGAGATCTGGTAAAGGCTCATGAGTTGTCTGAGTCAGATACGATGTACCTTTTCGGCTTATTGCAAAGAGCTCTGATTCGTCAATAGTAAGAAAACAGCCTAATAGTGATATTCCGGCTAAACCTAGAGCGTTTTGCATGTAAGGTTCTTATATGACCTATGTTTTAAATATTATATAGTCAAAGAAACCGGCTTATGAATCGATTGTTTCGGGAAAAGACAGTTGGAGACATTGAAAACTACATTTTTAAATCAGAATCAATCGGTTTAAAAGGAAAATCAGTGGATTTCCTATGTAAAGAGAATTTGAGTTACTTTTAAGAATAAAAGAGCCGAAAAATCTGGGCGCTATGCTTTCATTCAGGATGCTTAATATCAAAAAGCAATAATGCAGAAGAATTGCATGAAGGCCAATATCAATGTGAAGACTTTTCGTATGAATAAGAAAGGTGGGATTAAAGAAAATATATCTTTTTCCAACGTTCAAGTTTTCGGATATTGTAAAAATCAAGAATGGGAAGAATCTGATTTTTATAATCTCCTTTATTCAACTAAATTTTTGTCTTTTGTAGTCTTCAAGAACAAGAAGATGGAGCTATAATTTGAATCATGCAGTTCTGTATGCCATACGACATTCTTGATTCAGAGGTGAAGTCAGTATGGGAAAAAGACAAAACATACTCTTTGCATCTACCTCTCTGAATTGAAGCAGGAAAATGGAAATTATAGGCATATTTCCAAAACAAACAGAAAATGCTGTTTTTATCATGTACGACTCATGGAGCTCAAAGGATACTTATGTATTACCTGATGGACGTGAGTACCCAAAACAATGTGGCTAAAACAACTCATATATACTTAAAATTATAAAGAATCATTTTAGATTAAGACTCATATCTTATATCTAAGGGTGATATAGTATTACAGCGGACAATAGGTTTAGGTCTGCCAGAGAAAGAACTTTAAAGTTCAGTCTGCTAAACAAGCGAGTGGAGGGCTTTTAAAATGAACAAATCAATAGTCGAGTTATTTGCTGGTGTAGGCGGTTTTCGCATTGGAATAGATGAATTAAAATCCGGGTGGGAAACAGTATGGTTTTCTCAATGGAACCTGGAGCAAGAACACAATGGGCTCATGACTGCTATGTCAGTCATTTTGGAATGCAATAGATTTAAATGGGAATATACAGCAGGAATTGATATTTCAGAGTAAATAAGGCGCAATACCTGACCATACATTACTGGTAGGTAGGATTCCATGCTAGATTATTCTGTTGCGCATAGTCTTTTCTACTTCCCAAGGATTGGAAGGAAAAGAAAGGCGCGTACTTTGGTCGCAGATTCGTGATACCGTGTGCAAAAATACACCATTTTGTTCTCGAGAGTGTCGATCGTAATCAAATCCCTGCAAAAGCAGAGGGTCGTGATTTTGGTGTTATTTTAGCGTGTTTCGTGAACTTGGATATTCGTAGAGTGGCGTGTTGTAAATGCTGCTCTTTATGGTGGTCCTCAAAGACGGAAAGAACATTCATCTTTTGCCTATAAAAATAATACGAAATATGGAAAGAAAATGGCAAGAATATCCTTTATGAAGATATTATTAATCAGTATGGACTTATGGCAGAAGCTTTTCCTATTAGTATCCAGTGAAAAATTTAGCGAGACTGTTCTTTTTGGAGGATGTTGTAGGGGTTTTCTGATAAGTTTCAGTTTGGCTTTTGAAACATCAGGTTACATGAGAAATGGACAGTTATTACTGCTAAGTCAAAGAGAAGGAAGAAAGCCCTATAACCTTAAAAGAAAATTCTTGAGGCTTGTGAGAATGAAGATTATTTTGTAAGCAGCTCAGACCTCCTTCTTGGGTTGAAATGAAAGCTAAAAGAAGGCAGACGCAGAAGGACATTTATATACTTTTTCGGAAGGTGCAATACCATTTCTGGATTACTACAATAAGCCCGAAGAACCATGCTACAAGTGAGGAACAAAGAGATAGAAGTACACATGTTGTCATGGTCCTGCGACCGGTACAATCCGTGTCTTAACGCCAATAGAGTGTGAGAGCTTCAAGGATTTGATGATACTGGACAGCTGGCATGCCAGATAGGATGAGAAGATTCTGTATGGGAAATGCGCTTGTTGTACCGATGATTACGCGGATGGGAAGATATATTACTTCTATTGTGGAAGGAGAGCTAATATTTTTAAGTGATTGTCTTTATATCTTGGAAAGATGTCAGTGAAATATAAATTACTGTCACCCTATAAATCTCCACATAAATGAGGGAAAAAGTTTAAAAGTATCTAAACTTTTCACACTTTTTAAACCGAGATATCAAGATAACACGAGAGCATTTAAATTTATCTTGTTAGAATGTAGATGAGTTATTCTGGCGTTGAGAAGCCGCTGAATCCGATATTCAGAGCCACCAAATCCGAGTGGCGGAACCATGTGAATCAAATATCATTCTGATGTTCAGAGCACATATCCTTGAATGAATTTACAGTAATTGTGCTGACTAATTGAAAGGTGTAAAAACATGGATTACAAAGCAATGAGAGATAGAATTGAAGATATGGTAGTGATAACCATAGAGATTTTGTTAAGGTGATTATAAGCATGGAAAAAGGCATTAAGGATGAAAGTGTGTGGACAAGCTCTATGATGCTATATATGGACAATGACAGATATAATTTGCTAAATGAGGAATTTGACTATATGATTGAAAAATTAAAGGAGTAAGGCAATATGAAGAGATTTATTTAATTGAAAGCCTGAATTGATTGATATAGGTATTTACAAATAAACGCCATGTCAGGAGAACTATCGGTATATTTCAATTAACTTGTCACCCTTCGACTTTTCTACATAGAGAAAAGTTGAAAAAGTGTTTAAACTTTTCACTTTTTTCAACTAAAGAATCAATGAGGTACTACATGCTTTTTAGTCTTATTGGAAACAATATAGGAAGATTTTTATGAGCGAGACAACGATTTTGCTGAGGTCAGCAAAATCGTGAGCTATATGCTACTAAGCAAGACTGCTTAAAAGCATAATAATAAAAAGCCACAGAAACTTTTTAAATTAAAATTGAGCAAACAAAAATTGCTGAGCAGAATTTTGTATAGAAAGGAAAATTCATAATGAGTAGCAATTTTGATGACTTTTCTTCAGGAACAACTTCAGGATCTGAAATTCGAAAAGAATACGAAGCACTCAACCGGAACATACAGTGATTCAGGCTAGGGATTGATGCCGAGCAGAAGTCCGGGATGCAACCCAAAGAGCGAGACTCGTTAGAACGGATATCCTAATGGCTATTCCTGGCAGTTTTGCCACGCCTGTCCGGAATCCAGAAACCGATGATTCCGAGTCAGAAACCGGAATTCTGCCTTGTTAAATTATTCGGCGGGTGCAACTCAGAACTGAAAGTGAGTCAGCATAGGATTGACGTTGAGAAGTGATGTCTCAAAGAAAACGGCTGACAAAGTCCTGAGGGCAGGGCACCATGTAAAAAGTCACGGAGAAAAAGAAAAGAAGCCGTCTGACTAAAGCATCTGTAAACAGACACCGTTCAGAGGACCTCGAATTGATGCACCAATTATATCAGCATCTGCGTACAGACACCTTACTAATATAGCGCATTACATTCATTGAATTTTACTCTAATGTCAGACAAAAGATAGTGTCAAGCAGTATCAGTGTAAAAGAGAAAATATTTTTGCCATTACAACTTCCATTTTCTTCCTTAAAAGATAATATCACTGAATTTGTTGCATATGCAACAACACAATATTCAATTTAAATGATAATTAGAATATAGCTAACAAGAAACATAGTATACCCAGCAGACTAATATCGTAAAAACGATCTGACTCTTCCGGCAGTGAAAAGTAACTAAACCTGCATAGATTGTCAGAAGAAATCAGTGGAATGGAAGGAGAAGGAAAATGGATAAGATTTTGGATTTGGATAAAGTGTAGCATCCCTTGTAAAGGGTATCCGGAAGTTGCCGACATCATGGCTGGTTTGAGGATTCACGGAAATTAAATCCTGCCGTGCGCTTTCTGTAGGTCGGATTATGAACCTGAAGAAGGGTTCTCAGATGAAGAAGATTCCTATGGAAAGAGATTGTTCGTGCATTCCGGAAAAGGGTTTGAGATTATGGATTGCGGGAAGCCCTTTCCTGCTGAAATCATCTGATTCAACTGAGGTAGCCAAGATAGCTAAGGCTGCCGATTCAGCAGGAGGGAGTCAAGATAGCTGAGGCACCTGATTGCAGCGGAGGCGACTAAAGCCCGGATCGTGCAGAAGCCTGCGTTCTGCTTTTTGGATCGTCTGTCCGAGGGAGAGGATCACGGAGTCTGTTCGTGCAGATTTTGTTCGCGATTTTGAGGATGTGGATCCTGCGGAAATCATGAGGGCAGAGCAGGGACTAATGGAGTCCGGCATGCCTCTCGAAAGTACAGAAGCTTTGTGATGTGCATTCGGCTCTCTTCCATGGAGATAGCCCGGGAAGAGCAGATTGCTCAATGCCGGAAAGAGCCGTACAGGCTTCTTTAAAGAATCAGACAGGAAAGAGCAGAAAAACTACATCAATAAAAGTGAAGAGGCGGATGCCTTGATTCAGATTCCCGGACATCCTCTTTCTACATTTACAAAGGAAAATCAGGCTCTTGGGACAGTATTTAGAAAAGCACGAAGGCAAGATGGGAAAGCTTGGTGAGAGAGCCTCTCCGGAAAAAGCCGAGCGGATAAAGCAGAAAAAGCAGAAAAGAATCAAAAGGAGCACAAGGCAGAAGGAGTAGAAGACGCACAAGGGGCGCCGGATTGGGAGGCTTGCTGGCTGCATTTTCAGAGAGCTTGCAAAACTCCGTTCCTTTACGCGTGCACTATGCGAAGAAGGAGACCTTCTCTATCCTTTTTAAAAGTGAAATACGACATTTCCGGTCCTTCTCCAAGTCATGTGGACAGTAGATGATGAATTAGTGATACTCTGGGAGAACTGAAAAGAGCTTACTGAGAAGAGCAAGGGCGTGAGAGCACTCAAGAATACGGGAAAGATCCGGATGATGAGGAAGAAGAGTACATTAGAAGCAAAGCGGAGATTGCGGAAAGTATCCTAAACAGCTTTTTCTTAAAGAAATTATCTTGCTGTACGAAACCGTATGGAGAGATGATTTATAAGGAGGAAAATATTCTCTTCATGTGCGCCCTGCAATTTCAAAAAGAAGAGTGGATACAGATTTACTTCGATTCCAAAGACTATGAAGCTTGTTTTTCTGTTGAAAATGCAACATGGAAGGAAGCGGAAGAAGCCGGCAATACTCCGGGAAAAAGTGGATGGCGATCGAAGCTGCAGGAGATTCGAGAGAGGAAAATCCGGAAAGAAAGCTTCCGAAGAACATTTCGGAGATTTTTCACAATGCTGCACTTCCTCAGGGGCCGGAAAAATGCTGGAAGACCTGCTCCGTAGGGTAGAATCATTGGAAGGGAAAATCCGGGAACAGTGGAGAGTCCGGTCCCTTCTGTGAGGCGATGGAGAAATCATCATGCCCGGTGGACATTTAAAGAAAAATGAGCTTATCGCCATGTTAAATACCCTTCCGGTGGAGATTACCTTCGTGGATAAAGACAATATCAATCGTTTCTTTAATGAAGGGCCAAAGGTCTTTAAACGCCCGCAAATGGCCATTGATCGGGAAGTATTTTCCTGCCACCTCCCAAAGTGGAACCCTATGGTGCGTATGATTATCGAGAGCTTCCGGGAAGGAAAGGAAGATGAAGTTCCTATCTGGATGGAGAAAGGCGGAAAGCCCTTCCTGGTGCGCTATATGGCGGTTCGGGACAAGGAGCAGAACTATGTACGGGAACCCTGGAAGCGGTAACGGATATGACAGAGGTCAAAAGAACATTTCCGTCAGTATTTTAAGAGCCATCCGGAGGAACTGTAAAAAAGCAGTTCCACTTTAAAAATCCGGAAATACCACATCCTCCGTTTTTACAAGCTTTGCCTTTCCGTCCTTATCTTTTGTGATGTAAATGAGTTCATAGCTTATTTTAGCATCTGTTCCCCTAGGATCCTTGGCGGCAAATATCCGTCTTCTTCAGGGTACCCTCCTGTGTGTGTGCTACCGATATAGGCTAGGGAATATAGGATCATTTTTCGTCATCGTACGGCCTCTTCAAAAGCATTTTGGATTGCCGGAATATTTTCCGGGAGATAGGAGCCGGTATTGTCAATGTAATCTTCTCCCTCCTCTCTGGATTCTTCTGTGGGAAAGAGGATGGCACTTCCCATAACCTCGGACTTTCCGGAAAGGTCCTGATAAATCTGTAAAAAGTACAAAGGAGACATTTTTCCTGATAATCCGTCCAGGTACTCTTACATAGGTAAAGGTAGTTTGTGCCGGAAACCACCTGGGTGCCCAGCAGGGCTATGGGCTCATAATGGGTATAGTTATAGCCATTTCGAAATGCCGCTTTCAAAGGCATCATGGCATCCGTTATCCTTCAGAGAGAAACTTACGAGATTCGTGTTATAGGCTCCTATGAGTGGGAGCATCGGAATTGTTTTTCAGCTGTTCCTTTTCCTTCTGTTGCTCCGGATTCTGTAGGATTCGGAGCACTACTCTTTTCTGTTTCGTTGGAATCGGCATTATTGCTTTCTTTCTTTGCGTCACTGGGATTCGCAGAACCGCTTTTTCTTTGCGAGCTTCCTGTGGGATTGGCTGTGCTATTTTCCATTACCGTTTGCTGCTGCAGGCGGTAATGGATTAGAGTGGATAATGCTGCGATGACCAATGTATGCTTTAAAGATTTTTCATTTTCTCCCCTTTTATGTTTCTAGTTTTGTCTCCCTCTTGTACTGCTAGCTTTTTCCTCTGTATTATAAATCGAAAAAGTGGAAACTGCTTCTTACAAAACAGAGTCAATCTGATATTCGATGCAATTGAAAAGCAATTTTGTCGATCAATCCGTAAAATTCAACCGTAAAATTTTGCGATTGAGTTAGCTGTTTTCAATTACTATTGTCCTAACAACAAGGAGGTAAAGGGGATGAAAGAGACTGAACAGCTGGAATTTTAATCAGATATTTCAATACATTTTTAAAACAGGTGAGTGCATTTGCCAACTATGATGGTGGACAGATTATATTTGGTGTAGAGATACAGGTGAAAAATCGGGCTCAAGGATCAGAGCGGAGACTTGTCTTGTAATAGAGAATAAAATTAGTGCTATTCGCCCTCACAGCCTCAGTATGAACTATCAAATGAATGAGAAAGATAAGACCGTAACTCTTACAGTGGAGGCAGGACCGCTAAACTTTATACCTATAAATCCAAAGCTTATCGAAGGAATGATACGCGACTATTAGAAGTGGATGAACTGGAGTTAAGCAGATTGATTCTGCATGGCAGAAATATTCATTATGAAGAAGCTTCCTGCGGATACAAAAGAGCTTTCCCTTTTCGGAGTTGGAACGGAGAGCTAAACAGGAGATAGGAATAAAATCTTTAAATCAAGACATTTTTGAAGACATTGAATTTATATCATGATGGAGAAGGCTGTAATCATGCGGCAGAGCTCCTTGCGGATCGAATCATTTTCCGGGAGTTGATGTGGCCAGATTCGGGAAAGATATCAAGCATTATTTTAGAGCGTGCAGTATTGGAAAAAGATCTATACTTTCTGAACTGGAGAAAGCGGTCAGCTCTATCGGAGATTATTATCAGTATAGAAGAAATTCGGGAATGGATAGGAGTAAAAGTAGAGAGATTCCTGAGCAGTTCAGAGAAACCATTGCTAATGCCTTGATTCACAGAACCTGGGATGTCAACGCTCAGATTCGTGTGCTGATGTTTGAAGATAGAATTAAAGTCAGCTCTCCGGGAGGCTGCCGGCAGGACTTTCCGGGAGGAAGAGTATTTAGGAAAAATATCTCTATGCTCAGAAATCCTATTTTGGTAATGTATTTTATCGTTTTGCATATTGTGAAATCCTCGCACCGAATTATTAGAATTAAAAAGAAGCTATAAAGAAAGCCAAAAAGAAGCCGGTTTTTGAAGTCTTTGAGGATCCATTAAGTCACCTTGCCGCCATCAACAATATAAATCTTAATGCAGATGAGGCCGTTGTATATGATGTATTAAGGAAAAACTATCCGAAATCCATGAGCGAGATTATGGAAGAAGTGCCATATGGGAAAATCGAAAGACAGCAGCTCTGTTAAAGAGATGGTGGAGAATCATTACGTTACGATTGTGGAAGCAGTGGAAGAGGAACGAAGTATAAGATTTAGAAAAAGATTAGAGGAATGCCTATTCATTACAGAACTGGGTTTTATAGATACTGATTTGAATTCAGATTCGGTAAAGGGTTTTTATATTGCGACAATGGTGTATGAGGCGGTACATGTTTGACACACATACATTGTAATTTATTATGTTAGCGGAGGGTATTCTGCTGTAGTGTAAGAGAAAAAGAAGTACTTCATATGCAGTGGTCTTAATACCAATTTTGGCGAAGGCATGGAGAAAACCTATTCCGAACTGATCAGATTTGTTAAAAGAAATATGATGTATTGAGCTACATTTAGTGTTTGCTATGAAGCATATAATTCACCGGCAACCAAAGGGATTATCGATGATTTGCAAGACCAGGCCGAGATGCAAAGGGGGAAGTCAGTTGAAGCCTTTATACAGTTCAATATACTTGTTTGATAACTACGATCATTCCAGCGGGAAAAGGCTACAAAGATTTTGGTAAAAGGGTTTTATGCTACAGCAGTTCGCATGAAAAGACTTGCAATAAAGAAATAAACATATTGCAGAAAAACGTCAAGTTTACTCAAAATAGAAGAATATAAGTTCCAGCCATGGCATATAGATACAATCTTCTTTTCAATGAAGACACAAGAGGTTTAAAGGTTAAGGTGTTTGAAAGCGGATATAGAGTGGCTTAGATTTATCCTCAGAATAGATGCGATGGATGTACATGATGTGGACATAGTGATAGGTCCGACTGCTGATGCTGAAACTACTACAATAATTAATAGAGTACTATGATGAACCGGAGGAATTGGAATATTCTGATGATGAAGTGAGAGAAGGTTATTGCTGAATTAAAACCGGAAAATCTTCCAAACAGTATTTTTAGAACGGAAAAAGCAGTAAATACACTAAAGCTTTGATAAAGTGAAAAGACTAACTATTAAAAAGTCAGTTGGAAAATAAGATTTGAATAAGGCATCATCAGATGTTTTAGATAGCCCGGAGGCGAGGTTTTAAGCCTCAATCAGTACCTTGAAAATCGCATGACAAATAGAGCATCTAAATAGGATGCTCTCAGAAAAGGATGTGAAGTTAATGAATTATCTTCGGTGAGGCTTCGCCTGTAAGTTCCATTTGGTATATGGTACGTACCAGTTTTTCGTTGCATGACCGATAGCAACATTATAGTGCTTGCCTTCACCTATCTTCTTTGAGAGGTAAGCTCCAGAAATTCTCATCCCACTTGCAGACAAATTTCGCGGCATTGAACAAAGCATATCTTAGATAACGAGAACCTCGTTTCTCCATATGAATAGCTAGAATCCAGTTGACCTGACTGGTAGGGTAGAAGGTGACAATCCTGCAAATGCCAGTATCTGATCGGCGTAGTTGAATCGAGTGAAGTCACCAATCTCTGCAAGGATCATAGCTCCCATACGATAGCTAATCCCGGGGATTGTCATAATCGGAGAGTTACAAGTGTCCATGATGGATTTGATGGAATCTTCAATTTCATCAATCTCTTCCGTCATCACCTCAATTAAATGGATGGTGTGCTTTTAGTTCCATTGATTTTGCTCGGTATCACCAGAGCCGATAGAGTCTCTGGCGGTGTTTCTTAAAGTAATCGCCATATCTCGTCCGTAATGGCCTTTAGAGGCTGTTTCTAGGAGATTTTTGAGATGGGTAAGATGACATTCGGTAATGTAAGAGGCTCCGGGAAGTTTGGACAGCAAGGAATACACCGAAGCCATATGAAGGCTGGGGAACGAGTTTTCCAGTTCCGGAAAAGGATGTTTACAAGACGAGCTACGGAAGATTTGAGTTTTGCTCGTTCCTGAACCTTGTCGAAACGATAACGAGTTAATGACTTGAGTTCTTCGCTATGATATGATGTGTCTGAGTAGGGGCTTGAGGTTTTATTAGTCATGCATCATAGCAATCGAACGGGCGTCGACTTTATCCGTTTTCGTCTTTCTAAGGCTTAGACCTTTTCTGTAAAGATTGGTATGTAACGGGTTGATAACACAGGTGGGTAGACCTTTATCAATGAGCGATCCGAGAAGATTGAGTGAGTAGTGACCGGTAGCTTCAAGACCTACTTTTTATTTTTGGTCTTATCATCAGTCTGCAGTGAATATCTTCTCATACAACTCATCAAAACCTGCTTTGTTATTCGGGATAGTGAATACCGGATAGAGTTTATCGAGCTTCCGATTCTGGGATGCAGCAATCATGTTTATCCTTTGCAACATCGATACCAACATAGATCGTACACATGATCCTCCTTAAAAAGTATTTGACGCTGTATTGGATCACAGGGCTCTCTGCCGATGTAACCTCGTTCTACATAAACCGTCATGCGGTATCTAACTGATTAACATTTTTCGACAAAGAGGCTGTGGTTGGAGCCTTTTCCGTAACCGTCTATGCGGTAGGAGGTGATGACCAATCACAGCATCTTCAACAGCATACACTATACCTTAGAACAGGTAAAGAGATGGGTATGACTATATAATACGAGGCAGGTGATTGAATAATGATTACGAGTGCGATCAGAAAGCTATGCGAAATATAGCCGTATTTCTTGTGGAATATATTATGAAAGATATAGGATATTCAAGGATGAGGCAGTTGAATTTTTGCAGTGAAAACCACTGTTTATGCAGCCTTGATGGATGAAGAAACAGACCTTTATCTGGAATCCAGAGAATCTATCCTGGATATCTTAAAAGAGGAATTGGCCGGAAATCCGCATAGATTGCTGGTGGTATAATCTATTCTTTCTTTTCATTCTTTATATCGTGAGTATCATAGCCTCTTGGCGTGAGTTTGATGTGACTCCGGTAAGAGGCTATGAATTTAATAATAGTTATTTCTTAAAAGTGGATCTCTTATGCTATATTAGTCGTAATTAAATATTACAGATGCTTTTGTTGGAATGGGACTGAGCTGAATAATGATTCATAAGATAAATAGTATTAGAATGGAGGAAAGATTAATGAAATGGACACCTGCTTGGACTGATTTTGCCATATGTGTGTGGATGGCTCGTGTATACATAAATTCCGTGAACATAGGATAGGTCTAGGGATACTTTATCTACTAACTTTGGGATTATTTGAATTGGATGGTTTGTTGATTGCATTCATTATTTTATGATTGCTTTGAAAGGAAAATCCCAACATTCTTGACAATAATTCACCAGCTTCCTGATAGTCAATCCAATCTTGTGTATCTAATGAGAAACTTGTCACTATTACGGATCCCTGCTACTTACGTAAAATCAAAGAATGTAGTAGTGGGATATTCTGGTGGACACGTTGGAGCTTCTATCCGAGTGGCAAAGGGAATGTCTATTCGCACTAGAGTAGTACCCAAAAAGGTTCCCACTCAGGGGAGATATTCAGAGCGTACTAACGGAGTTCTTTCGATTACGAATAAAAGAGTAGTCTTTACGGCAAACAAAGGTGCTTTTGATAAGAAAAATTTCTGCTCTTTCTGCAATCACTCCGTATAGTAATGGTATCGCTTTTTCAGTTTGGTGAAAGCCAGTACCCTTTTTAGAGTGTAAAAATCCGGAATATGTGTATCAGGGTTCTAGTTCGCCTAATTAACTCATGCGAGGATCATCTATAGTGATATCATGAAAAATTACTTTGAGAATGGGACTAACAGGATAAAAGCTTGCACTATAAAAGCTGTAATTATTTGAGTTAAATAAAGGGAATATAAAACTGATAGCTATAGGTATCCTCCTAGATTAATGTTATAATTAATATTAATCTAGGAGGATAGTTGTGTTAACAGAAAGTAAATTTGGAGCCAAAGCTATTGCATTAATAGTCTAATTGAACTAGTATCCTGAGATTGCTTTGAAAAGGAAGATGGGAATTTTTGAAAAACTCCAATATATTTAAGAATGTAATACTTTCTATACACTAAAGAATAATCTATGCTATACTTTCTCTGTAATTAAACTTTGTTGTTTTTGAAAGTTCTTAACGAATTTGCTCATCAAAGGAGGTCTATGATTAGCTATCGTTGTAAGCAATGTGGCGCCCAGCTGGAGCTTGGCAGTGCCGGAGGATTTCAGTGTCCCTATTGCGGGGCGAGAGCCTTTATGTCCGATGCGGAATTCAAAGGGAATCATGAGTTTTCGAAAGAAGCTTTTTGGCTTTACTACAAGGCGAAGGCAAGCGAGAAGGAAAATGACTATAGCGGCGATACTTTATGGGAAGAGCTGGGCACAGCCACCTACCCTATGGCAAATGGCAAGAATTTAAGCCTCTCCTATATGGATTGTTATCATTATCCGGAGATGGTCTGCTATTTGTGTCGGGAGTCGGTGGTCTATGTCTTTGACCGGGAGGATGGGGCAAATGCTTTTTATGCAGGGCTTAAGTCGTCTTAGCTTTCCGGAAGCGGATGTAAAATTATCAAGGTGCTTTCCGATGCTAAAGTCTAAGATTACGTTAGATGCCGGGAAGCTTTTGTCTGATTTTTACCAGAAAGCCCTATTTTTATCCCGCGGAGGTCTTTTGCCCCCTTTGCTTCGGAGCATTTGGCCTGGGTGATTTCACGGATGGAAAATATCTGTTGCGCCCTTGGAGTATTCGGAGCTTCAGCACGGGGATATCACGGCGTCCAGTCTTTTTCGTGAATTCTCTTACCCATGAGGGATGCTCTTCGGGGATTGGAGAAATGTGGAAAGGAAGCGTAGCAATCAGGATTTATTGGATTTACGAAAGACCGCAAAATCCGTTGCGGAAAATATCCATAGTCCTGCTCTTTTGAAGGAATTTTTACTGGCAGAGCCGGAAGGGGATGCATTTCAGGACTTCGGTGCATGGGATAGGGTAATCGAAGAAGGGCTTTTGACGGTCATCGTTTTGTAAAGATGAAATAGGAGGAAAATATGGGATACGGCAGTTATTCAGCATCAGATTGGCAGAAATTGAAAAGCAGTAGAAAGCTCTCCAATGGGCAGAGAGTAGAGGAAGTATTTACAAGAAGAGAATGTAATCCCAAGATGAATCCGAAATTCATCGGAACCAGAGAGTGTTTCGACTCGGAGGAGCATCCCACTACGACTCCTATTGTTGTGGGTTTGGATGTGACCGGCTCCATGGGCTATCTTGCGGTGGAGCTGGCAACGGGAGCCTTAAATGAGTTGATTACCAAGCTGTATTCCACCGGCGCCGTGGCGGATCCTGCCCTGATGTGTGCAGCTTACGGGGATTTTCAGGATGCATCCCCCTTGCAGGTCACCCAGTTTGAGTCGGATATTCGTATTGCCGAGCAGCTTTTAGACATTTACTTTGAAAATCATGGAAATGGGCAGGTGGTGCCGACTTGCCTTTGGGAATTCTTATCCCGCCATACCAATATTGATGCGGTGAAGAAAAGACAGCAAAAAGGGCTTTCTTTTACCATCGGAGATATGGCGGAGATTCGCAGTGATTCGGTGGGAAACAACGATTTCCCGGGTTATAGGAGACGATATCGGAACGAGTGTCACCAAAGAGGATTTATTGAATGAAGTAAAGCAATCCTTCCATGTTTTCCATATCATGATTGGCGGAGACAGTCAGGAAAATGAGAAGCTGCTTCCGGGGCATTGTATCGTCCTGGCAAGACAGGATATTTCCTGCCTTCCGGAAATCATTATCAGTGCCATTCAGTTGCAAAAGGGCGCTGCCTTGGAGGAAGTCCTTGGTCGTTGGGATGAGATTAATCGTCCTGTGATTAGCGCGGCCTTTGGCACAGCTATCCTTGCAAAGGGATGAAGATATTTTCCTATAAGCTTAATTACTGTCATGGGCACAGGGACAGAACACTTAGCTCAGAGAAAAATAGCAGTTATTGGCATAGGATGAACTCATATCTGTAAAAAGATAGAAGTCATTTAGGAAAAGGATAATAACATTTTATCTATGAGAACAATTGCGGTTATCGGCAAGAATTTTCGGGGATGAAGGAAAGGGCTTTACTTGCAGCTGTCTTGCTTTCATCCCTTAAGAAATCGTTGATTATCAAACATAACGGCGGCGGACAGGCAGGGCACACGGTAGAAGATCCGGAAGGAAAATGGCGTTTTATCCATCATCAGATTGGCGCCGGGAGCGGAGTACCATGTGCCTACTTTTATTTGCCGACAGCTTTATGCCGGACTTGTTTCAGCTGGGGAAGGAAGTTAAAGAATTTACGGAGCTCTTCGGCTTTCAGCCCATCCTTTATTCTGAAAAAAATGCTAGGATAACAACCATAGATGACGTACTTTTAAATATGGGTGCAGAACTTGCTAGAGGCAAGAATCGCCACGGCTCCTGCGGTATGGGCATAGAGGAATGTGTCAGCGAAATGCCGCCGGATACGGAATTACTGTGGAAGAGCTTGCTACATGGAGTAATCAGGATTTATTAGACCGTTTAAAAGCAGATTCGAAAAGAGTATACGGGAAAGAAGGAGAGAAATCCTGGGGAATTCAAGCACCAGCGTCCTCGAAAGCCATGAGGCAATCGAATCTTATGAATCCCTACCATGAGATGCTAAACAATGAGACGGGTTCTGGAAAACTTTTGTAGAGGAAGTGAAGGAGAATGTAAAGCTTCTGACCTTAGTGGATGCGGATAGAAAATGGCTGGAGAAGTTTCAACATTTGATTTTTGAGACAGGCCAGGGCTTGCTTTTTGGATCAGGACTATGAAGCTTATGCCCCCCATTTGACTTCTTCCAAAAACCGGAATCCATAATCCGACTATCTTTTTAGAAAAAAACGAGGGTCTATTCTTGGATGAAGCCATCTATGTAGACTCGTCCCTTATGTCACCCGCCATGGAAATGGGCCCTTTGCCCTGTGAGGTGAGATCGTTCTGAGCTTCCCGGGTGGGAGAGGACTTGACCAACCAGCCTAATGAATGGCAGGGACTTTGCGCTATGCTAAAGCATGAGAGCTTGGACGCATTCTTTTGCGCCGGTAGTAAGAGATAGGGATTCTGTAAATTGCTTAGAGCATATGGGCGAAACAAAACGGTCCCAAGCATCCCAAACTCTCCATCCTTGTTACCCAGCTATCGGAAATAGGAAATCAACTATACTTTGATGAGGGGAAACATTCCCTTTGAAACACTTCAAAAAGCGGGAGAGGAGCTGGGGATTTCTTGCGTGAAAGATATCGGAGGTTAATCCATGAAAAATATTACTGACAGCCTTTACCCCTTTGACGGGGAGAGCATTAACCCGGCGCTGGAGGCGATGAAGCTTTTGCCGGACAAAATAGGACAATCTTGAAGTTCTGAAGTTAGAAGTGCCAACGGTTTTTGGAAAGTCTGCAAATCTTGTGCTAGAAACCATAGAACAAGAAAAACTGGATTTTTGTCCTTTCCATAGGACAGGCAGGAGGAAGAGCGGAGATTACCCGGAAAGAATCGCCATTAACATAGACGATGCCGGAATTCCGGACAATGAAGGCAATCAGCCGGTGGATCAGCCCATTTATCTCGATGGAGAAAAATGCTTATTTCTCCACGCTACCGGTAAAAGGCCATGGTGGAAGCCATCAAAAAAAGAAGGGATTCCCGCTGCACTGTCCAACTCGGCAGGAACCTATGTCTGTAACCATTTGATGTATTCGGTACTGTATTATATTCAGATAAATGCCTTACCCATCAAGGCAGGCTTTATCCATGTCCCCTATATCCCCTGAACAGACAGAGGAGAAAAAAGATAAACCCTCCTTAGAACTATCAGAGATTGTAAGAGGATTGAATGCTGCATTAGAGACAATTTCAAAAGAAGATTTCGTAGACTTTTCAAATCAATCATTCGAATAAAAGAGCTGCATAAATTAAAATATATAGTTGAAAGCGATTGATGAGTATAGGGCTGTAGAGGGGCAATCTGAGCCCGCCGGTACTTGCTGAAAGCGAGCAAATGCGATGCTTGAAGCTTAGTACCGATGCGTTGGCGAGGTTAGCGGGAGCGTGCCCCGATTACAGCCTATACTCATCAGAGCGTATCTCTACAAAGATTACAGCTCTTTTTATATAAAAAAGATGCCGTAGAAAATCTACGACATCTTTTTTTGAAATTTTATCTCTTTGTTGTTCTCTTCAATCCATAGTAAGCAAGTCCTAAAACAGAAAGGCCGAAGAAGCCTGCCCAGAGGAGAAGCTGAGAGCTATCTCCGGTTGGGGTATCACGCTTATTGTCTGCTACCGGTCTGGATTCTCCCAGAACCTGAGGAACAAGCTCAGGGTTTACTTCATTTTCCGTTACTTCGCTGGAGTCCGGAGTAGGTGTAGGTCTGGACTCACCTGCTACCGTCGGGGTAGGAGGTGTGGATGGTGTGGGATTAGAAGGTGTAGGAGTGGACGGTGTGGGAGTAGAAGGTCTGTTCGGTCTTGGTGACGGTGTTGGCGGTGTTTCAGGAGTGGGGCTTGGAGGAGTAATAGTCTTTGTATTGGTAACAATATATCCGTTAGCCGCATCTCCACTGATTTGCAGAGGTATATCCGCTTAATGCCACTTCTTCCACGGTGTAAACGATCTCGTGTCCGTCATTGGCATCAAACTTGGGAAGATTTACAAAGCTATGCTTCCACTGATCGGCTTCGGTAAGGGTTACCTTCTCCTTGGTAGCGCCATCTGCCAGAAGCTTAATCTCTACCTGATTGGCACTCTCGCCGTTCCACTTCTTTTCTACGTTAAGAATGATTCCGGGAACGTTTACAAGCTTAAATCCGCTGGTCTGGTTTCCGCTCATTTTCACAGAATACCCTTCAGCGCCTTTTTCCTTAATGGTGTACTGGTAAAGCTCGTCATTTTCATCAATCTTTGGAAGGTTCTTAAAGCTGATGCTCCAATCATCGGCTTCGGTCATGGTCTCTTGACCGATGTAAATGGGATTTGCCGGATCTTCTTTATTAACTCGATAAAGCTCTACAATAATGCTGGTAGGACGGGTTTCCGGATTGTCGTATTTCCAGGTCTTATTGACCTTGATGGAAATGACCTTCTTTTCTCCGGTGTTTACGGTTCCGTTGGAGCCGATTCCGCCGCCACGAGTAGCAGAGGTATTTCCGGAAATGATAACCTTGGCCAAGCCTTCCGCCTCAGCATCTTCGGTAACGTCAGTGTGTAATCCTAAAATTTCTCCTGTGGCGGAGCTTAATTCACCCTCCAACTTGTTGATGGGAAGCTCTTCATTTTCATCATTTTTCCAGTTATAGGGAGTTCCACCCAGCATAAAGGAAGAAATAGCATACTTGGGAGAACCGCTACTTACATAACCGTAACGATATCCAGCTTCAATATAAATATCCTGTGCCTTTTCAGAATGGTTTCCGAAGATAGCAACACCGTTCTTAACATTGATTCCTGTGTTGGAAGTGGGGCAGGATGCATAACCGCCACCTTCAGTCTCTGCTGTATTATCGGTGATTATAGCATTGGTCAGGTTTAAAACACCTTGCTTACCGCGAAGGATTTCCGCCTTACCGTTTACGTAGATACCACCGCCGCCAAAATGCTTTGTTTCCATAGCCTTCACCGGTCATGGCATTGTTAATAATCTTTCCTTCGGAAATGTTTGCAACGGAATTTCCGGTAGACAGTCCGCATTGGATGAAGATACCGCCGCCACTTGCTCCGGCCTTGTTGCCGCTGATGGTTCCGCCGGTCATGTTTAAGGTATTCCCTTCAGTAACGTCAATGATGGAACCAAGTGCAATACCGCCTCCATACTCATGACAGTAGTTATCTGCAATCAAAGCATCGCCACTTAAGTTAATGGTGGAACTTCGGTATGCGCAGATTCCGCCACCACTTACAAAGGGATTGCCGTTAAAGGTATTTGGGGAAATAGCCTTGTTTTCTCTGATTTCTCCGCCGGACATATTGAAAGTGATATTACCTAATAAAAATACTCCGCCGCCGAAAGAAAGCGCTATTGTTCCGGATAATTCCGCCGGTCATATTAATGACAACCTTTTTGGTATCGGAGATAGCGTAGATAGCACCTCCGTTAGCGTCGGTTCCTTTAGGAACAGTTACAAAATTGTTTTCTAAGATGGCATCCTCTTCAATATTTAGATTGCCGGAAACCTTTAATCAGAGATTCTCTGGTTTTTCCATCATTTTCTCCGCCACCGTCTATGGTAATATTTCGAAGTGTGACTTCTTCTCCGGCTGAAATGCTTAAAAGATATCCTGAAAATCCCGGATTTCTCATAAGAATGGCATTGGTATTGTCCAGACTTACTTCTCCGGTCAACAGGAACAGTATCTACAACGTAAATAACCTCGATATAAGGATTTTCCGTTGCCAGTTTGCTTTTGCTTTTTTTCGAAGGATTTTGACGGCAGTTTCCTGTGTAGTTCCATCGTTCTCGTCGTTACCGTTTTGACCATCCAGATAGAGATTCTCTTCCTGGGCATATACCCTCTGCAGGTTGGATGGCATAAATCCAAGAGACAGGGTAAGTGCAAGTAAAAAAATGTCACAACAGCTAAAAACCCGTCCCTGGACCCTCTTCATAATGAATTGGGGAATTGTCCTCATTTGTAAATACCTCCTAAAACAAGCAAAAATTTATTGTTTAAATAAATTAATGATATCATAATATCGTTATTTTACAATGCTATTTTATGGAGAAATGGGCCTAAAGGACAGAAAAATCGTAGAGAGAAAAGTTCTTAAATTTTGTATATAATTGCTAAAAATAAATAATTATATTGAAGGATATGAGTTTTTGTATCGATTTCATGGAAAAAAATCGTATTGTCATGGGTTTTTCAAAAGCGAATAGAATGGGAAAATAGCAAGATAAAAATAGTAGGAGAAAGTATAGTAAGAAAGGTCAGTAGGAAAGAATAGCAGTAAAGAAAGAATAGTAGGGAGAGAGAATGGTAGAGAGAAAGTAAGAAAGAACTAGTAGGAAAAAACGTATTCAAGCTAAGATTAAGGACGGAGGCAAAAACAATGGATAATCATAAGAAAGTAAATAACGAAGAGGATATCCAAGCAAATATCCAAAGCAGAAAGCACATAGCAGAAATTCAAGCAGATAGTCAAAAAGATATTCAAGCAGATATGCCGGAAGATTTTCAAGAAGAGCTGGTGAAGCTTCGCCGGTATTTTCATGAACATCCGGAGCTGTCCTGGCAGGAATATCATACTCAGGAAAAAAATTATGGAATATCTGGATAAGCTGGATATTCCTTATAAAAAATCCTGTAAAACCGGTGTCATTGCCACCATTCAGGGAAAGAAGGCTACAGGAAAGGTTATCGGGATTCGGGCGGATATTGATGCCCTTCCGGTGACGGAGCTTTCGGACTGTCCGTGGAAATCCAAGACGGAGGGCTTGATGCATGCCTGTGGTCATGATACTCACATTACCATCCTGCTGGGAACGGCGAGGCTTTTAAAGCAAATGGAGGAGGAGCTCACAGTTACTGTAAAGCTTTTGTTCCAACCTGCGGAGGAGTGCATTGAGGATAGCGGAGCCGGTTATATGAAGGAGGATCCGGAAGCATTATCCCGTGATCGGATGATTGCTTTGCATATTTGGAGTAAGCTTCCGGCAGGAACAGCCTCTCTTCGTTACGGTGCGGTAATGACGGCTACGGACACCTTTGACATTTTCGTAAAGGGAAAAGGGAGGGCATGGCGCTCTGCCCCATCAGACTGTAGATCCCGTTGTTGCCGGTTCTGAGCTGGTAATGTCTTTGCAACGCATCGTGTCCAGAGAAATCAGTCCCCTGGAGCCGGCTGTAATCAGTGTCACATCCTTTAGCTCCGGTAATGCCTACAACGTTATTCCCGGAGAGGCTCATTTAAAGGGAACGGCAAGAACCTTTAATCCCGGACATTCGTAAGCAGTATCCGGAGATTCTAAATCGTGTGTCTAAGGGTGTGGCAGAGGCCACAAGAACGGAGATAAACGTTGACTACCATCTTGGACCGCCTCCTATGATTAACGATACTGCCTGTGTGGATACAGGAAGAAGAGCGGCGACGAAGGTCTTTGGGGAAGAAAATGTGCTGGATTGGGAGCCTCAGATGGGAGGAGAGGACTTTGCTAAGTTTAAAGCGCCGAAATGCCTTCTTTTTCTTGGCGCCGGCTTCCCGGAGGAAGAACTTCGTTATCCCCAGCACAGCCCCTATTTTGCTATAGATGAAAATGTCTTAAAACTTGGGGTGGAGTATTTTGTGGAGTATGTGCGGGAGTTTGAGAAGGAACTTTGTAAGTAAAAGCGGGAGCGTGTCCCCTAACAGCCCTATACTGCATCAGAGCGAATATTTGCAATCATTGTAGTCTTTCCCTCATCATTCTTTGGAAAGATATCTCACCCCCACGCCATGCTTTCGCAAAGCTTCCTTCAATTCTTCCAGATACACCTTGCCCTGTTCGTTATTCGTAATGGTGAAGAACTTATGCAGTCCGGACTTTCTCAGAATTTGAATAGCATAATATCTTTCTCCATGACGGTTATGGATAGGATCCACATGGACGGCACGCATCTCGGAAAAGGGAATGGCCCGTTTTCCGATACAGATTAATCCTGCATGAATATAAAGGGTATCTCCCACGATATGGTAGGGGGCAAAAACTGCCCCCTGTTCTTAAGATGATTAGACGTCGGAACAGCCAAATAAGGCCTATGAGAAGGAGAAGAAGTTGGACTAAAAATGGGGATTGATATGTACTCCTACTTCCTTCTATTAAATAGTAAAAAAATTTCATTTGCCTCTTCTTTCTGCCTTGAATTTTCCATGGATATCAAACAGAATTTTGCCTTTTTTTGAAATCGTATAGCCCTGAATGATACATTCTCATTTCTAAACTTTCAGTACACAAATTTTTCCTAATCAAAGGAATTAACCACCTCTGCCGTATCCGGTAGAATCTCCATATTGGCGATGGAATTTCCGGACAGCTTTTACCTTCTTTAAATTTGGGAGAGTTCTTAGCATACTGATATCGGAAATATAATTGTCGGAGATATCTAGCTCTTCAATAGTATTTAATCCTTCCAGACAATCCAGGCTTTGCAATTTATTGCCGGGAATTATTAGCTTTTTTACTGCTTTAAAATGAGATAGATAAGCTTTTGGCATTTTGATCAAAAGTTCCTGCTGTCATCATCTACATTGTGAATCTCCGCCTTTTCCAGGGCTAGAATTTCCGTACTATTGTCGTCTTCCATTCGGCTTAAGGAAAGGCTGAGAACCGGACCATCCGCTACATTACTGTCATCCTCAGGATAAAAGTACATTTCCCTTGACCCCGATATTGGAAAGGGCTTTCGTGTAATCCTTATAGCGGTCCATAGGAGTTCCCAGCATGGTCAGTCGTTCCAAAGCAGGAAGCTCCCGCAACACATTTCCCAAGTCCGTATCTACCAGTCCGGTGATTCCGGATCCCACAAAGCTTAAGTCGGTCAGAGAATTCATTCCCCGCAAAATGTCGGCACTGTAATCGGACATATAGTTTCGAACCGTTAGCTTCTTTAAAGAGGGCATGTGGGCAATCTTGTCCAAATCCCAAACCAAAAGATTCGCTTCTTCCAAAGCTGTTAAGCCGTGTAAATCCGGTAAGTCAAAGGTATGGTAGTTGATATACAGTTTTTGTAAGGAAGTCAGAGTGGGTAAAGCATTTACGTTTTCCACATCATGGCAATCCAGATATAAGCTGTTTAAGGATAGATGATTGGCCAGCCCGTCTAAGGAAAGAATAGGTAAGGTATCTAAACTCAAGCTCTTTAGCTTGGGCATGTTTTTTACAAAGCTTAAATCCTTTAGGCTTGTTATATCCTTAAGCTTTAGATTTTCAAGCTGAGGCATACCGGATAAAACACTAACATTGTCCAGAGGCTCATTATTGGGGCCGGTAATGGAAAGATCGGTACAGTTACTAAGAGAAGAAAGGGGGGAAAGGTCTAAAACCACCGCATCATTTCCTATAATATTAAGGGAGAGACTTTTTAAAGAGGGAAGGTTCCTTAGAAAAAGCAGCCCGCCCTCATAATCTTCATCTACACGAACGCCAAGAGATTCCAAAGAAGTGAATTCGCTCAAGATATTTTTCAATGCTTATCTCTTCGTTATCTTGAGACCAATATGTGGATAAAGTATGAGAAAAAATTCACTCCGAAATTCCTAAAATCTCCTCCGGATGGGGAAGAATCCTTTTTTTAAATCTGCGGCATAGATATATTGGTCGGAATAATACTTTTAAATTGCCTAGATTTTTTTCAAATCTTGGCTATAGCTCGTATTATCATAGCTGAAGCTTATATTTCCATCTAATTTCAGGCTCACAAGGCCTGTAAAAGCCTGAAGGCTGGATTCGTCGATGGAGTCTGTAGAGGGAGGAAAAATGGTCTTTTCTTCTAAAGCTTCTCCTGCTTCATCTACGCTTTCAGCATACGAAAATACCCATTGTTCAGCGGCATTGTCACTTTTTCCCGATTTTTTCCGGATATCCAAATATTGAATGGAACCATAGTCCTCAGGAGTCAGTTCCGAGACGGGCTTAGCGAAGACCTGTTCCACAAAAGCGGATTACAGTGCTGTCCTCCGGCGTAGTGCAGTAGCTTGGACTTGCTGCAATGAAGGTGGAGGAGTCGGAGCTTTGATAGAAAATTCGACTTAAGCTAAGGAATATAATAATGCTTGGTAAAAATAGTACCGCAAGAAGAATCCCTAATAGATATTTTGGAGATTCCTTTTTTTGGGGGGCTGTATAGGGAGTATTGTAGTTTACTTTGTCAATATGGATATTTTGTGTGATATCCGGTTTGTGAGGCTCCAGGTAAATCTTGGTATTACAAAATTTACAGGTTACAAAGCCTTCCTTCATTCCCTCCGGAATATCCAAGGTACCGTTACAATTAGGGCAGACGATTTTTGTAAGTTTCATAAAAGCTCCTGATTTTATTTTTAATTTTCTCTATCAATTTACAATATTTAATGTGGAGATTCAAGGGGATAGAAAAGGATTTTTCTTATCCAAATGGAGCATTTTATGTATTTTTCAGACTCAATTAATGATGCTATACAATCTATTTTTAAATGGCGATAAAAAAAGCACATTGAATATGATATAGCCGGCGATAAAAAGCACATTGAATATGATATAGCCGGCGATAAAAAAAGCACATGGATTATCGATAATGTCGGTGATAATCCATGTACTTATGGAGACTTGATGATAAAGAATTGAAAAAATTATTTCTGTATCGTTTAACAGCTTCCCTTTTTCTTCTTACCTAAGGCATCTGCCGCAATCATAGCATCATAAAGCTCTGTTTCCGTCACATCTCCTGCCAGGTTATGGATGGTTTCTCCGGGAACACAGGCATTTTTTTGGCGATGGTGTGAGATCTGCATCGGAAAAATCACCAAGTTCCGCCAAGGTGATGGGAAGTCCTACGGCAACGCAGAAATCTTGAACCTCGTCAAATTCCTCTTTCTTTACTCCTTCAAGACAAAGCTGTACCAGAGTACCGAAGGCTACACAATTTCCGTGGGGAGCACTGTGACCGCCTAAAGAAGTAAGACCGTTGTAGAAGGAATGGGCTGCGGCAACATTGACATTGTCAGCGCCTACACCGGAGAGATAAACACAGGCTTCAATGATGTTTTCCAAAGCCTTGGTGACTACATGATTTTCACAGGCAAGAAGAGCGGCCTCCCCATATTTCTTCAGATTATCGTAGCAGTACTTGGCAAGCACCATTCCTGCTCCGGGAATTCCTGCATTTTCCAGACTGGGAGACTCGGTACGAAGAGAAGCTCTTCCTTCGAAATAGGTTCCCAGTGCGTCTCCCATACCGGCAATCAAGAAGCGAACCGGTGCATTGGCGATTACGGTGCTGTCTACCAGAACACAGTCCGGATTTGTGGGATAGAAGAGGTACTCCTTGAAGGAGCCGTCATCGTGGTAAATAACGGAAAGACCGGTACAGGGCGCATCGGTGGCTACAACGGTAGGGATGATAACGATATGCTTCTTCTCGTAAAAGGCTGTTGCCTTCGCTGTATCTACGGCGGAACCGCCACCTACACCAACTACGGTATCAATGTCCTGTTCCTCTACGATTTTCCGCATTCTGGCAATTTCAGATTCACTGGAAATGCCTCCGAAGATTTCATAATGACGAACTTTATCCGTTCCTTCGAAGCTTTTTTCTAGTTTGTCATGGCAGGCTTCATAGGCACTGTGGGAGCAGACAAAGAGGTAATTCTTTCCCATATACCCTGTTTCCTTACAGAAGGAAAGCAAAGCGTCTCTACCCTGAACATATTTTAGCGGATTTCTCATTTCTCTAAGCTTTTTCATTTTGAACCTCCTTGGCACTTTCCTGCAATTTTCTCTAGACTCTTTGTACAAATCTTTCCATTTCTTTTTGAGCAGCTTTTAGAAAAAAGTTCTCTGAAAAAGGAAATGGTTATTTAATTAACAATCTTATTGTAGCACGTAGGAAGGAAAACAGGAGGAGAAAATTGTAGATTTGTCTAATATAGAGGAGTTATTGCTTTTCTTTCTATGAGGAAATAGAAAAATATCTGCTAAAAATCTTTCTTCAAACCATTTTCTTTTCTTTCAAAAATGATGGAGAATCAAGAATAGAGTAAAGATTTTGTCAGTTGATAAAGATATAAAAGCTTATCCTTTACAAATAGCTATTTTCCTCGTACAATAAGACTGTTTTAGGGCTTGTACCGGTTTCGACGGGGATGATGCAGCTTTAGAAGCTATCCGAAAGAAGTTGCGTTAAACTTCAAACTTAAATTTAAACGCTAACGATAGTTACGCATTAGCAGCCTAAGCGCTGCTGGCCAGCCTTTCCTGCACTCACACGGGAAGATCCCTGACCTCATTTTTTTGTGAGAAAACGACTGTTGCGGTTCCTCCCGCAACCGGGCGTATTTAGAGGATACCGGTTAGGACAAGACGTGCGCATCTTATCCTAGTGGGGAATCTTGAAGCGTACTATGATAGTAGAAGGAGAGGGAATTCGTTTTCGGACATGGGTTCGACTCCCATCAGGTCCATCCTAAACACAGGGAGGAAATCTTTTCGGATTTCCGTCCCTCTTTTCTTATCAGGGCTTCCCCTGAATCAAACTTCCCAGCTAATTCATTTTAATAAAGTAATTCTATATAATTTTTCATTTTTCCATCGAAAGGAGTATTTATGCCAAGAAAAATCCACGGAGATTCAAGAAGAACTGTTGCAGACTGCTACGGAGGAGAGCAAAGCCGGTACAAAAACCGCGTAAAGCCTCAACAAAAAAAGAAAGATGCATCCTCACCGGCGCTTATCGAAGGGGAAGAGCAGAGTGTTGAGAAAAAACACGAGGCAGAAAAAAAGCTCTGTAGAGGATGAGTCTGCTACAGAAGAGAAAGGCGACAGTGAAAGAAAAATGACTACAGTGAACGAAGAAAAATAATGCAGAAAAAAAGAGAAGACTGTAGGAAAAAGAGGTAAGGCTGAAACAAAGAAAAACTGAAAGCAGTGAAAAACGAGTGAAGTGAAAAGCAAGCAAAAGTAAAAAGAAGCTGTTTCTCATGAGTCTTATGAAGAAAGTGCCCAAAACCCTGAGGTTGGAGAAGAGTCTTTGGAAAATTGCTTCTCAGGACAATGTGCCTAGAGAAGAAGTTCGTAGAGAAGGCCCCAGGGACACGGATGCCAAGGAAGCACATGGAATCCTGGAGGTTATGGCTGACGGCTACGGTTTTATTCGTTCCGAAAAACTTTTATGCCGGGAGAGCAGGATGTCTATGTGAATTCCCTGATGATTCGACGTTTTCATTTGAAAACCGGAGATATGATTTACGGCTATGCCAAGTCCAGGAATCCCCAGGAAAGATACAATGCTCTTCTGTATATTGAAACGGTCAACGACCTGCCGGTTTCCGCCATTTTCAGAAGACCGGATTTTGATAAGCTGACACCCATTTTCCCGGATGAAAGAATCCATATGGAAAGAGAAGGGAAGAGAGTGCCTACCTCTTTAAGAGTGCTGGATCTCTTGGCGCCTATCGGAAAAGGACAGAGAGGAATGATTGTTTCTCCTCCCAAGGCGGGAAAAACCACGCTTTTAAAGCAGATTGCCCAGTCTATTCTGAAAAATCAGCCGGATATGACCTTGATGATTCTTCTGATTGATGAGCGTCCCGAGGAAGTAACGGATATGATGGAAGAGGTTGTGGGGGATAAGGTGCAGGTGATTTATTCCACCTTTGATGAGCTGCCGGAGCACCATAAAAGAGTGGCGGAGATGACCATTGAACGGGGAAAACGACTGGTTGAGCAGGGGCAGGATGTTTGTATCCTTTTGGACAGTATTACAAGACTGGCAAGAGCCTATAACCTGATTGTTCCATCCTCCGGAAAGGTCTTGTCCGGCGGTATGGATTCTGCGGCTCCATATGCCCAAACGTTTCTTCGGTGCTGCCAGAAATATCCGAGAGGGAGGCAGCTTGACGATTTTGGCTACTGCACTGGTGGATACCGGCTCCCGTATGGATGATGTTATCTATGAGGAATTTAAGGGTACGGGAAATATGGAGCTTGTCTTTGAATCGTGAGCTTCAGGAAAGAAGAATTTTCCCGGCGATAGACATTTTAAAATCCGGAACCAGAAGGGATGATTTACTGCTTAGTCCTCTGGAGAAGGATGCGGCGGATCTCATTCACAGAGAGCTTGCTTCGGAAAAGAAAACCGTAGTGGAGGAGACCTTGAGTCTTTTTGATCGAACCGTAAACAATATCAGTCTTTGTGAAACCCTGGTTCGGGGGAAGACCTTTGCAAAGCAGCGGCCGAATCGGCGGAGAAAAAAGCTGTCATAAAAATAAATAAAAATAATTTGTAACCTTTTTGAGATTTCCTCTGTCTTTCCAAATGTCGGAAGAATTCGCTTCCGAAACATTGATAAAGATGGAGGAATTACTATGAAAAAGACCGGAATTGTTGTATTAGCTTTAATGATGAGTATTGGACTGATGGCTTGTGGAGGAAAAAGAGACAAAGCAGTCTGAGGGCGCTAAGACAGAGTCTTCCGCAGCACAGGAAAGTGCAAAGGCAGGGGGCAGAGGATGCCAAGGATGCCAAAGAAATCAAGGGAAGCATTTTTGGAAGTAAAGGACTTTATGTTCTCCATTAAAAGCCGATGACGGCAAGGAGTATGCCCTGAACTTTGATAAGGCTCCGGAAGGGTCTTAGTGAGGTAAAAGCGGGGATGAGGTTGTTGTGAAGTACACCGGAGAATTATCCGAAGTGGATTCCTTTACCGGAACCATCCTTTCTGTAAAGAAGGCCTAATAGAAAAATTCACAAAGAAATCAAATATTTTTGCCTTTATCCTTTCTAAGTCCCATAAAAAAGCTAAAGGAGAACTATGGAAGAGCAAGAAATTATAGACTTATTATGGCAAAGAAAGGAAGAGGGCTTGACAGCCCTGCAGGAGAATTTTAAAAGCTTACTGCGGAAAGATTGCTTCTCAGGTACTGTCCCAAAGAGAGGATGTGGAGGAGTGTCTCAATGATACCTGGCTGAAGGCCTGGCAGGCCATTCCTCCGGAACGCCCTCAATTTCTCAGAGCCTATCTGGGAAAAGATTGTAAAGAATACTTCTATTAATAAACTGAAAATGTTGAAGGCTAAAAAGCGTTTTTCCGAGGGCTTTTACGGAAAGCGTGGAAGAGCTTGGAGAGGATCTGCATTTTTCATCGGACAATGTGGAAGAACATGTGAATCAACAGGCTTTGGTGGATGCCTTGAATCATTTTTTGGAAAAGCAAAAGAAGGAAACGAGAGTTTTCTTTGTAAGAAGATATTTTTATCATGATGAGATACAGGAAATAGCAAAAGCCTTTCAAGTCACGGAAAGTAAGGTGAAAGTCAGCCTGCACCGTACCAGACAAGCTTTTGGCAAAGTATTTAAAAGACGAGGGAATCGCATGAAAGACTGGGATTTTGTAGAGCTTTTTCTCAAATCGATGAACGCTTCATAGAGGAAGCGGAAATGAGAGAACAAGGAAAAAAATAAAAAAATTTCCTATTCGATATTTTTCTTCTGCAATTGCGGCTTGCTTTTGTCTGCTTTTCTTACTGCCTAATCTATCGAAGGAAACTGCCTATGCTTTGCAAAGCATACCGGGAATCGGCTCTTATTTTCAGCTGATTACTTTCCGGAAATATTCCTTCGAGGACGGAAATCATAAGGCAGAGTGGTAGTGCTGAAGCTGGAACAGGGAAGCGAAGAAAGCGAAATTAGGAATAACGGAGAGACGGGAAACAAGGCGAATGCTTCAAGGGTAAGGAAGCCGGAAGTGTTGCTTCCAAGGAATCGGAAAAGGCTAATTCCGCTCAGGCTATTAATTTTGATATAGAGAAGAAAACCGACGAACTGATTGCCTCTTTTAAAGCAGGAAATTCAAAGCAGTGAATATAAGAATCTGTCTGTTTCTCTCAAGTGATTTTGGATTCCGAGAATTACTATGTCTTGGCTCTGAGCGCTTTGCAACAGGAGGGAGACAGCTTTTACCCAGAATCATTATTACACTATGGATAAGCATAGCGGAAAAGCTTTTTGCAACTTTTCCGATCTGTTTCCGAAGGAACGGATTATCAAAAGATTCTGTCCGAGGAAGTGGTTTCCCAGATGAAGGCTCATAATCAGAAGGGAGACTTTCCCTACTTTATCCAAGACGGAGAGGATGATCAAGGCTTTACTGAGGTAAAGAAGGATCAAAGCTTCTATATTAATGGAGAAGGAAAGCTGGTTTTTGGTTTTCCTCAGGGAGAAGTGGCTCCCATGGCTCAGGGCGAACAGCAATTTGTTATGCCGGACAGAATTTGGAAGGCTTAAGGGAAAATACTGTGTTTTCTTTCTATACTTTATGCTAAAATAGAGCGGTATATGTTTTAGGATGGGAAATGTAAGGAGCATCTCGTCGGAGCTTGTGATTTTAGGGAAGAATATGAATTTTACACGGTATAATATAGAGAATCGCATAGATGAAATGAAGAGCAAAAGAGCTCGTATTTGGCATAGACTCACGGGGATTATTAAGAGTCTATGCCTATTTCTCTTGCTGGCAAGTCTTTTCCTGGGAGCCTCATTTTCCTATGGCTTGTTCCGGGGAATCCTGGATTCCGCACCGGATATTCATAAGATCCACGTATGACCTACAGAATATGCTACCAAGATTTACGATAAAAAGGGAAATCTTATGTCCACCTTGGTTACGGAAGGCTCTAACCGGGAAAGAGTGAGCTATGAGGAGCTTCCCAAGGATTTAATCAATGCCTTTGTAGCCATAGAAGATGAGCGATTTTGGAGCCATAACGGTATCGATTTTCGTTCCATTATGCGTGCTATCAAGGGTGTGGTTTCCGATGACAGTTCTGCCGGAGGAGGCTCTACCATTACCCAGCAGCTTCTGAAAAACAATGTTTTCGGCGGAGGCTTGCATGAAGGAAAGTTTGAGCGTTATGTTCGAAAGTTTCAGGAGCAGTATCTAGCCCTGGAGCTGGAGGATCAGAGTAATTTAAGCAAGAAAGAAGTGAAGAAGAGTATTCTGACGGAGTATTTGAATACTATTAATCTGGGCGCCAATACCTTAGGGGTAAAGGTTGCTGCAAGAAGATATTTCAATAAAGAGGTTACGGAGCTCAACCTTTCGGAATGTACGGTTATTGCGGCGATTACCAAGAATCCTTCCGGCTTGAATCCCATTACCCATCCTGATAAGAATGCAATCCGTAGAGCCCAGGTTTTAAAAAAATATGTTAAAGCAGGGCTATATTGATGATGCCCGCTACCAGGAGGCTTTGCAGGATCCGGTTTATGAAAGAATCCAGAATGTGAATTCCGTGAGCCAGGGTGACGATAAGCCCTATTCCTATTATACCGATGAGCTGACGGAACAGGTGGTGGATAGCCTTATGGAGCGTCTCAATTACAGTAAGGAAGACGCTACCAAGCTGCTTTATTCCGGCGGGCTTACGGATTTATGCCAACCAGGATCCGGATTTACAGGCTGTTGTGGATGAGGAAATCAATAATCCGGACAACTATGATACGGCGAAATATTCCATTACCTGGCGATTAACCATCCAGCATGAGGATGGCAGCATTGTCAACTACGGCGAAAAAGGATTTAGAGAAATACTTTAAAAAGAAGGTAGAGGACTGGATTTTAACGGCCTATTCAGCTCCAAGGACCAGGCCAACAAGCGGGTTGAGGAATTTAAGAACAAGGTTGTAGTGGATTCGGATAAGATTCTGGGAGAAAGCATTGACTATGTTTTACAGCCTCAGGCATCCTTTGTCTTAATGGATCCTTCCACCGGAGAGGTTCTGGCTTTAACGGGAGGCTCGAGGAGAGAAGAAGCAGAGTAAGACACTGAATAGAGCTTCTAACGTGCTTAGACAGCCCGGTTCCACCTTTAAGATTCTTTCCTCCTTTGCGCCTGCCATCGATTTATACGGCGCTACATTGGCATCTACCTACTACGATTCCGAGTATACTGTTGGAAAGAAAACCTTTAAAAACTGGTATTCCGGAGGCTATCTGGACTTTCAGAGCATCAGAGACGGTATCGTTTATTCCTTGAATATCGTAGCGGTTCGTTGCCTTATGGATACGGTAAAGGTGGAAAACGGATTTCGCTATGCGGAATCCCTGGGCATTACCTCCCTTGTACCGGAGGATGCCAATCCTGCCTTAGCACTGGGCGGTCTGACCAGAGGTGTTTCAATCTGGAAATGACGCAAGCCTCTCTGTGATTGCCAATAAGGGACGGTTTCAGAAGGCTAAGTTCTTCTCAAGATTGAAGACCAAAATGGAAATGTGATTATTGATACCACTGAGGATGAGCCGGAGCAGGTGATGAAGTCCAGTACAGCATATCTCTTAACGGATGCCATGTGGAGTCCATGGAAAGCAATCGGCCTTTTTCTTCCAGTGTCGGTAAGCTCCACTTCCACCAGAGCCTCATTTTGACGGTATGAGTCAGGCGGGAAAGTCCGGAACCACCAGTAACAACAGAGATATCTGGTTTATCGGTTTTACCCCTATTATGTAGGAGGAATCTGGGCAGGCTGCGATGATAATCAGGTATTAAAGGATAGTAATTCCGGGGAATATAAATGGCGGTACCGGTTTCCACAAGGATATTCACGGAAAATCATGACAAGAATTCATGAAGGAAAGACGGATCCGGGCTTCCAGAGACCGGAGGATATTGTGGAGGAGCAGGTTTGCAGAAAATCCGGTAAGCTTCCCATTTCCGGTTGCTTTTGCGGATTATCGCGGTAGTGCAGTGATTACAGAGCTCTTTGCTAAAGGTACGGTTCCCACTGACAAATGTACCCTACTCATACCTCCTGGGGAGCCATGGCAGCCTGAGGATTTACGGGATTTGGATACGGATGATCGTTATTTCCGTTATAAGGTAAAGGAAAAGATCTCGGATGAGGATGAACCTTCCGGAGATGAGGTGATTATTTTCCGAACAGGGACCCTCCTCCAAGAAAAAGACAAAGGAAGATAAGCCCAGGAAGAAAAAGCAAAACGAGAAGATTTTCAAAGGAAGAAAGAGTAATAAAAAGCGAGAAGATTAAGAAGAGAAAGGAAAAGAAGCATGAAATTTATCCAAGATCGTTTTACCTCCATGCTGGAAGTGAAAAAAATCAAAATTTTTATGCTTCTTTATTTCCGCTTCAAAAGTCTTGAGGATGTACGCTTTGTTTACAGGAATGTAAAAAGACTTATCCGGAGGCAAGACATCACTGTTATGCTTATATCTTCCTGGAAGAGCGGGAGGGCTTTTTGCAGGAGCAGAAAAAGCAAAGTGATGACGGAGAGCCGGCGAAAACCGCCGGAGCTCCTATTCTGCAAAAGGTTGGAAAGAAAAGAACTGAAAAAAATGTTCTCTGTGTGGTAAGTCGTATCTTTCGGAGGAACCCTGCTGGGGAACAGGGAGGGCTTATCCAGAGCCTATGGAGATGCGGCAGAGCAGGTGCTTTCGGAAGCGCAGCTTTTGGAACGAAAAGAGGGAAAAGAAATCCGGCTGAGTATTCCCTACACACTACTGGGAAGACTGGAATATGATTTTCAGGAAATGGGAATTCGGATTTTAGAGAAAGACTACACGGATAGGGTGGAGCTTCTCCTGCAAATGGAAGAGGAGCAGTATCTGTCCCTGGAAAAGCACATTGGGGAGTATGGACAAGAGGTGGTTTTTCTTGCAATCAAAAAAATAGCTGGTGGTATACTTCCTAAGTTAATGAACTGTAGATAAAAAAATGAATCATTTAAAGAGGCTTTTAAGTTTCTTTAAGGGAAAGAGAAGCAAATGTTAAAGAATAGAGAAGATGTACGTAATGTTGCTATTATTGCCCACGTTGACCACGGTAAGACGACTCTGGTGGATGAGCTTTTAAAGCAGTCCGGTGTTTTCCGTGACAATCAGGAGGTTGGAGTAAGAGTGATGGATTCCAACCCCATCGAGCGGGAACGAGGCATTACGATTCTGGCAAAAAACACCGCGGTAAGCTATGGAGATACCAAGATTAATATTGTAGATACTCCGGGACACGCAGATTTCGGCGGTGAGGTAGAGCGTATTTTGAAAATGGTGGACGGTGCTATCTTATTGGTGGATGCCTTTGAAGGTCCCATGCCCCAGACCAGATTCGTTTTACAAAGAGCTTTGGATCTTCGTCTTCCTGTTCTTGTGGTAGTGAATAAGATTGATAAGCCTCAGGCTCGTCCCCAATGATGTGGTGGATGAGGTACTGGAATTGATGCTGGATCTAAATGCTTCCGATGAACAGCTGGATTGTCCCTTTCCTCTTTTGCTTCTTCCAAGAACGGTTATGCAAAGCTGAAGCTGGAAGATCCGGATGTGGATATGAAGCCTCTGTTTGATACCATTATAGACTTTATTCCGGCACCTGAAAGGGAGATCTGATGCGGAAACCCAGTTCCTGGTTTCTACTATTGACTACAACGAATTCGTGGGAAGAATCGGAATCGGTAAGGTGGAGAACGGCAAGATTAAGGTGAATCAGGAAGCTCTTGGTTGTGAACCACCATAATCCGGACAAGAGAAAAAAAGGTACGTATCACCAAGCTCTATGCCTTTGACGGCTTTAAAGAGAGTGGATGTGGAGGAAGCATCCTTCGGAGATATCGTTGCGGTTTCCGGTATTGAAGACCTGCATGTGGGAGACACCATTTGTACGGAGAAGAATCCGGAGCCATTGCCCTTCCAGAAGATTTCCGAGCCTACCATTTCCATGGATTTCATGGTTAATGATTCTCCATTGGCAGGAACGGAAGGAAAGTTTGTTACCTCCAGACACATCCGTGACCGTCTTTTTCAGAGAACTGAATACGGACGTTTCCTTAAGAGTAGAGGAGACGGAATCCGCAGATTGCTTTTAAGGTTTCTGGCCGTGAGAGCTGCACCTTTCCGTATTGGTGGAGACCATGCGTAGAGAGGGCTTTGAGTTTGCGGTTTCCAAGGCAGAGGTTATTTATAAGGAAAATGAGCAGGGCGTAAAGCTGGAGCCTATGGAGATTGCTTATATCGATGTACCGGAGGATGCTACCGGCTCCGTAATCCAGAAGCTTACCCAGAGAAAGGGTACCTTAAACGGCATGAGTCCTTTGAGCCTCCGGCTATACCCTGTTTGGAGTTTGAGATTCCTTCCAGAGGATTAATCGGTTACAGAGGAGAGTTCCTTACCGATACCAAGGGAAACGGTATTTTGAATACGGAGTTTGAAGGCTATGGAGAATATAGGGGAGACTTAAACTATCGTCATCAGGGATCCCTTATTGCCTTTGAGCAGGGAGAGGCGGTTACCTACGGCTTATTCCAGGCACAGAACCGTGGAACCCTCTTTATCGGTCCGGGAGAGAAGGTTTACAGCGGAATGGTCATCGGACAGAGTCCCAAGTCTGAGGATATCGAGTTAAATGTTTGTAAGACCAAGCATTTAAGCAATACCAGAACCTCCAGCTCTGATGAGGCACTGAAGCTGGTACCGAAGAAGATTATGTCCTTGGAGCAGTGTATTGACTTTATCGATACGGATGAGCTTTTTGAGGTTACTCCGGAAAAATCTTCGTATTCGTAAGAAGATTCTGGATCCTACCGCTAGAAAGAGAGCCGGATTTAACAGGAAAATAATAAGAAAGGTTGAGTGAAACTATGGCATTATTTAAAGGAGCTGGCGTTGCTTTGATTACCCCCTTTCATGAGGATGGCAGCGTAAATTATGAGAAGCTGACGGAGATATTGGAGGAGCAAATTGCAGAAGGCACGGATGCCATTGTAGCAGTAGGTACCACCGGAGAGGCGGCAACCCTTACAGAGGATGAGCATATTGAAGTGATTGCTCATACTGTGAAGGTGGTAAATCACCGTATTCCCGTTATTGCAGGGAACAGGCTCTAACTGTACTGCTACCGCTATTGACCTTTCTCAAAGAGCGGAGAAGGCCGGAGCTGACGGACTGCTTTTTGGTGACTCCTTACTATAACAAGGCTACCCAGAAGGGACTGTATGCCCATTACAAGTCCATTGCGGATGCGGTTTCCATTCCCTGTATTTTATACAATGTACCGGGAAGAACCGGTATGAAGATTGAGCCGAAGACCATGGCAGATCTTTACTATAATGTAAAAAATATTGTAGGAGTAAAGGAAGCTACCGGAGATGTGGGAGCTACATCGGAGCTGATGCGTCTGGTGGACGAAGATTTCTGCTTTATTCCGGCGAGGACGGCATTATTGTTCCTCTGCTTTCCATCGGAGGTTCCGGAGTAATTTCCGTTCTGTCCAATGTAGCACCGAAACAAACAGCGGAAATCTGCAAAAAGTGGTTTGCCGGAGATGTGAAGGGAGCTTGGGAAGAGCAGAAGAGAGCACTTCCTTGATTCACAGCCTCTTTATGGAAGTAAATCCCATCCCGGTAAAGGCAGGAATGAATTTACAAGGGAAGGCTGTGGGAGGATTACGTCTTCCTTTGACAGAGATGGAAGAAGCACATCAAGAAGTATTAAAAGAAGAAATGCGCCGCTACGGGATTTTATCCTAATAGAGAAGAGGGGGCTGTGAAGAAAAGAAAATAAATGCAGGATAAACTGTTTCTTATTTTCTTCTTTTTCGCCCCTCTTTTTTTCTGCGGAAAAATGAAATAGAATAAACAAGAAAAAGTAGAGTGGTTTTCCGAAGCTGAAGGAGGAAATAGATGAGGGTTTTATTACATGGTGCAAAAGGGCGTGATGGGAAAGAATGTGCAGGAGGTAGCAAAGCAGACGGAGGGGATGGAGATTGTAGCCGGTCTGGATTCTCATATGGATCTGAGCTACCCCGGATTTCCGGTTTACGGAAGCGGAGTGGAAGTGAAAGAAGATTTTGACTGTATCATTGATTTTTTTCCGTAAAAGAGGCAGTGGATGCTCTTCTGGATTTCGCGGTGGAGAAAAAAAGAAGCCTATTGTGCTTTTGTACTACAGGCTTATCTGAGGCTCAGGAAAAAGAAGCTTTCAGGAGGCTTCCAAACAGATTCCTATTCTTCGTTCCGGAAATATGTCTTTGGGCATTAATCTTTTACAGGAGCTCCTGCGGATTGCTGCAAAAAAGCTTTATGAAAACGGCTTTGACATTGAAATTATGGAGGCCCATCATCGCAGAAAAAAGGATGCCCCCAGCGGAACAGCTTTAATGCTGGAAAAGGCTGTAGAAGAGGGAATCGGAGAAAGACTTAAAGATGGTTTATGACCGTTCCGGAAGAGATACCGCCAGAGAGAAGAGAGAAATCGGGTATGTCTTCCTTCGTGGGAGGTACCATTCCCGGAATTCACGAGGTGATTTTTGCCGGTGAAGATGAGGTCATCAGCTTAAATCATACCGCCTACAGTAGGAAAATCTTTGGCAAAGGAGCTATTACCGCTGCCTTTTTCCTGGAAAAACAGGAGCCGGGAAAGCTATAGTATGGCGGATGTTTTGAAATAATAGGGGAGGAATCATGAGTCATCAAAGCTATGAAAGCCCGTTGTCAGGGAGATACGCCTCTGAGGAAATGCAGAGCATTTTTTCTTCCGATTTTAAATTTAAAACCTGGAGGAAGCTGTGGATTGCTCTGGCGGAAAGTGAGAAGGAGCTGGGGCTGCCCATCACGGAGGAGCAGATTCAGGAATTAAAGACCCACGCAGAGGATATTAATTACGATGTGGCCATGGCCAGAGAGAAAGAGGTCAGGCATGATGTGATGAGCCACGTCTATGCCTATGGCGTTCAGTGCGAGAAGGCAAAGGGAATCATTCATCTGGGAGCCACCTCCTGCTATGTGGGAGACAATACGGACCTGATTACCATGCGGGAGGGCTTAAAGCTTCTTCGGAAAAAGCTTTTAAACTGCATGAAGGTCTTAGCAGACTTTGCCATGGAGTATAGAGGACTGCCCATGCTAGCTATACCCATTTTCAGGCGGCACAGACCGTAACCCTGGGAAAGAGAGCCAGTCTTTGGTTACATGATTTGTATCTGGATTTTCTGGATGTGGAGGAATGCATTTCTTCCTTAAAGCTTTTTAGGTTCCAAGGGAACTACTCGGAACCCAGGCCTCCTTCCTGGAGCTTTTTGAAGGAGACCATGAAAAATGTAGGAGCTGGACAGAAAGATTGCAAGGAAAAATGAATTTTCCCGGGAGTTTATCCCGTATCCGGCCAAACCTACAGCAGAAAAATTGATTCCAAGATTCTGGCGATTCTGTCCGGAATCGCTCAATCCGCCCATAAGTTTTCCAATGATATCCGGCTTTACAGCATTTGAAGGAAGTGGAGGAGCCCTTTGAGAAAAAAAGCAAATCGGTTCCAGTGCCATGGCCTATAAGAGAAAATCCCATGCGCTGTGAAAGAATTGCGGGCCTTGCCAATCTTTGTCATGGCGGAGAGCCAGAATCCTCCCATGACTGCCGCAACCCAGTGGTTTGAACGGACCTTGGATGATTCGGCCAATAAGAGACTTTCCGTGCCCCATGCCTTTTTTTGGCTACAGACGGGCTTTTTGGATCTCTATTACAATGTGGCTTTCCGCTTTGGTGGTTTATCCGAAAATGATTGAAAAAGCATCTTCGGGAAGAGCTCCCTTTATGGCTACGGAAAACATCCTGATGGATGGGGTAAAAAGAGGGGAGACTCGGCAGGAGCTCCATGAAAAAAATCAGAAGCTATTCCATGGAGGCAGGCTTAAGAGTGAAAAAGAGACGTCTGACAATGATTTACTGCAAAGAATTGCGGAGGATCCGAATTTCCTTTGGAAAAAGTCGGATTTAGAGGAGCTTTTTGATCCCGGAAAAATATATCGGGTCGTTGCAAGGAGCAGGTGGAGGATTTTATTGCTACGGATATCGCTCCCTTTGCTGGAAAAAGAATAAAGAGCTGTTAAATCTTTCCGTAGAAATCAAAGCTTTAAGAATTAAAACAAGCATCTTGTGATATTTTTTTAAATTTTGTATACTGAGGAAGGAAAAAGATATGAAGAGAGGAATAGCCATTTTCACTTTAATACTTTTTTGTCTTGCCCTGATAGCCTTATTGTTTCTGGCATTCACCGGGGGAAAGAAGGAGTATATGCTGGCCTTATTGTTCTGTGTCATGATTCTTCCCAGTCTTTTTTATGTGTATCAGTGGATCACAAGATTGATTAAAAAAGATTAGATTTTTGATATTAGCTGTTTGAGGGTGCAATCGCACTGCATTATACAATTCAAATGTAAGAAAGGGGAACAAGTATGGTTCAAGCAATTGTCGGTGCAAACTGGGGAGATGAAGGAAAGGGGAAGATTACAGACTATTTGGCGGAATCTGCGGACATCGTAGTTCGTTTTCAGGGAGGAGCCAATGCGGGACATACCATCATCAATCCTTATGGTCGTTTTTCTTTGCACCTTCTGCCCAGCGGAGTGTTTAACCCCAATGTGACCTGTGTTTTGGGGAAATGGTGTTGCCGTGGATATCGGAAAATTTTCTGGCAGAGCTGAAGTCTTTGGAGGAGGCGGTGTACCGAAGCCAAAGATTTACATTTCCGACCGTGCCCAGGTAATGCTTCCCCACCATGTGTTACAAGATACTTATGAGGAGGAGCGTTTAGGAAAGAAGAGCTTCGGCTCCACTAAGTCCGGTATTGCTCCATTTTTCTCCGATAAATATGCCAAAATCGGCTTACAGTTTAATGAGCTCTACTTTGATGATATTTTAGAGGAACGTCTGAAGAAGATTTTGGAAATCAAAAATGCCTTGTTTACCAATCTCTACGACAAGGAGCCTCTGGATTTTCAATACAGTATTAGCAGAGCTTAAGAAGCAAAGAGAAGAGATTAAGCCATTTTTAAAGGATACTTCCTTATTCCTGAGAACCGCTATTAAAGAGGGAAAGAAGATTTTACTGGAGGGACAGCTGGGAACCATGAAGGATCCTGACCACGGTATTTACCCCATGGTTACCTCCAGTCATACCTTGGCTTCCTACGGTGCTGTGGGAACAGGAATTCCTCCCTATGCCATTACCGATGTGGTTTGTGTTACCAAGGCCTATTCCTCTGCGGTAGGAGCAGGCGAATTTGTCAGCGAGCTCTTCGGAGAAGCGGCGGAGGAGCTTCGTAAGAGAGGCGGAGATAAGGGAGAGTACGGGGCAACCACAGGTCGTCCCAGACGTGTGGGCTGGTACGATGCGGTGGCTTCCCGTTATGGCTGTGCTTTACAGGGAGCAACCCAGGTCGCTTTAACCGTTTTGGATCCCCTGGGATATTTGGATGAGATTCCCATTTGTACCGGCTATGAAATCGATGGAGAAGTGATTCGTGATTTTCCGGTAACTCCTTTATTAAGAAAGGCTAAGCCGGTATATACCGTATTGAAGGGCTGGAAGCAGGATATCCGCGGAATTCGTAAGTATGAGGATCTCCCGCAGGAGTGCAGAGACTATATCGACTTTATTGAGAAGGAGTTGGAGGTTCCCATTACCATGGTTTCCAATGGACCGAAGAGAGAAGAGATTCTACTGAGAACACCAAAGATTTAGAAAAGAAAAAAACTGACGAAAGCCTAGGAAACAGCAGATTGGAATAGACAGGAGGAAAAATGGCCCGTTGCCCGAATTGTGCAGGAGAATTACTCTTTGATATCAAAACCCAAAGCCTGAAATGTCAACAATGCGACTCCGTTTTTAATCCCTACGATAAGGATAAGACCGTTGAAGGAGTGGTACAGGAGTACTATGATACCCAGGTATTTACCTGCCCCCAATGCGGGGCGGAGATAGAGAGTACGGATTTCTCCGGTACGGGCTTTTTGTGCCTACTGCGGTTCCTCCGTGGTTTTTACCAGTCGAATGAAGCAGGCGGAGATGCCTCAGAAAATCATTCCCTTCCAGCTTACCAAGGAGGATTGTAAAAAGCGTTATCAGGACAAGGTTCGTTCCGCTATCTACCATGATAAGGAACTGGAAAATCCGGAGTATCTGGAAAGGTTTGTGGGGTATTACCTTCCCTACTGGCTTTATAGCTTTGAGGTGGATGAGCCCTTGGCATTGGAGGGACTAAAGGAATATCGAAGCGGAAGCTATCAATATCAGGAACGTTATGCCCTTTCCGGACAGCTCCAGGGAAAGTTTAACAACATCCCCTATGATGCCTCCACCCGCTTTGATGATACGATTGCCGGCTGTATTGCCCCCTTTACCGAGAAGAATTTAAAGGAATTCAGTCCGAACTTCCTTTTAGGCTTTTACAGTGATGTGGCGGATGCGGATGCCAAGCAATATGAGCCTAAAGCCCTTCATATGGTGGAACAACAGCTTTGGTCCTCCATCTTGGGAAGGCAGGGCTTTCAGGAAAGCGACATGCAGTTAAACAATGAAAGCATTCGCTCCTTGACGAAAATCGGTGCCAAATCCGTAACTGTGGAGCGGGGTATGTTTCCGGTTTGGTTTTTTTGAGCTATAAAAAGGACAATCGAATCGCCTATGCGGTGGTAAATGGAGAGACCGGTAAGGTTTACTGTGATATTCCCTATAGTGAAAGCCGTTTTCATAACGCATCCATGATGATTGCCATTCCCATATTCCTGATTTTTGAATTTATTTTTTTCAAATCAAGGCGGAGAATCTTCCTGGTATACCATGGCTTTTGTCCACTCTCTTGATTGTTCTTGACCCAGGGACAGATTTCAAAAATCAAAAAGAGAGAAGACAGTCTTACGGGAAACAAAAACAAGTCCAAGGAAGAGAAGGCGAAGCTTCTTCGGCATAATGGAACAGGATATGCTCTTGTTTCCGTTTTCTTTTCCTTAGGGCATTATGCTTTTGGCATCCGGTACAGGATGAATATTATTATCTGGCCAGTGCGGTAAGCGGGATTATGTCGATTCTTTCCCTGCGTTTAATGATAAAAGAAGTTCAATATTTTATCCACCCGTTCCATACCGGAATTTTTTGACAAAAAGGGGGTGAAGTGATGAATAGAAGTTTCCTGAAAAAGTATTCTGCTGTTTTTCTATTTTTCAGTTTTTTGCTGACACTTTCTTTTCAGAGCTTTGCCGTATGCAGCGATGAGCTCTGCAAGCTTCTGTATATACGAATAGCAGTTCCGGTTATAAAGCCTACCTTTTGGATGAAAGTGACCTACTTAGTTCTTCCGAGGAGACGCAGGTTAAGGAGGCGATGATCCCATTAACAAAATACGGGAATATTGCCTTTGTTTCCGGAGAGGGCGGCTACTCTGCGGCGTCCACTGCCAAGGATTTGTTGGAGGATTCCTTTCCCAACGGCAGTGCCAGTCTCTTATTGATTGATATGTATAATAGGGAAATCAGAATTCAAAGTTCGGGAAGCTTATACAAAACCATCAATAATCATGTGGCAGACAGCATTACGGATAACATTTATCGCTATGCCTCCAATGGGGATTTCGGAAAAACTGCCACTATGCCTTCCGGCAGATGAATGCCAAGATGGAGGGACGATTTGTGGAGACGCCGATGCGATGGATCAGCAATTTGTTTCTGCTGCCGCTTTGACCTTTACTTCTGAATTTCCTCTGGCTGATCACAGGAAAGAGAAATGAAACGGCTGCGGCGGGGGCTATCCTGGCGGCTATGGCTCCGGACTTTATCATTGCTCAGCGGCGAAAGGATTTGATCTCACAAAATAAGCTCTATGTTCCCAGATCTTCCGGAAGCTCCGGGGGCAGTAGCGGTGGCGGCGGCTTCAGCGGTGGAGGTTTCAGCGGTGGAGGAGGCCATTCCTCCGGCGGTGGGGGACATCGTTTTTAGAAGGAAGAGAATAGGACATTTTCCGTTGATTTTCTATGAAAATTCGATTTTTCGCCGGATTTTCCGGAAGGAAAGCTTGCATGTTTATTTGTTTTATATTAGAATTGTTCCCGAGTTAATGGCCAAGTGCCTAAGAGAAGGGGGAGTTTTTCCCAAAGAAAAGTGATTTAGGAGGATTTATGGTTTCTGCAGGTGATTTCAGAAATGGTGTTACAATTGAGATGGATGGACAGGTAGTTCAGATCGTGGAGTTCCAGCACGTTAAGCCCGGTAAGGGAGCTGCCTTCGTTCGTACCAAGTTAAGAAAATGTTATTAACGGTGGTGTAACTGATAAGACCTTCCGTCCCACAGAGAAGTTTCCTGCAGCACGTATCGACCGTGTAGATATGCAGTACCTCTATGATGATGGAGAGATGTACAACTTCATGAACAATGAGACCTTTGAGCAGATTGCTTTGTCTCATGAGCAGATTGCAGATTCCATGAAGTTCGTTAAAGAGAACGAAACCGTTAAGGTAGTATCTTATCAGGGAAATGTATTCTCTGTAGAGCCTCCTTTGAAGGTAACCCTAGAGGTTACTCATACAGAGCCGGGAATTAAGGGTAATACCACCACCGGTGCAACAAAGCCTGCTACTGTTGAGACAGGTGTTGAAGTACAGGTTCCTCTGTTTGTAAATATCGGAGATAAGATTATTATTTCTACCCAGACAGGTGACTACGAGTCCAGAGCATAAATGCAGGACTGGTGTAGAGAATAAGCACTGGGAAGAATGCTTCTCCTAGAAGAAAATTGAGACTAAGGCTTCCTAAAAGGAAGCCTTTTTTTGTAGAAAGGATCGCTATGCAGGCTTTAAAAGCAATACTACAGGAAGCTATGGAATCTGCCTTTGTGGAGGCGGGGTATGATAAGGACTTAGCTAAGGTCAGTGTTTCCAACCGTCCTGACCTTTGCGACTATCAAAGTAACGGGGCTTTGATGGGAGCAAAAAAATATCAGGAGAATCCCATTGCTTTGGCCGAGAAGGTAAAGGGGTTTTTGGAAAAGAAAAGCTATAAAGATACTCCTTTATTTTCTTCTGTTGAAGCGGTAAAGCCGGGATTTTTAAATGTGAAGCTTTCCCCACAATTTTTAGGAGCTTATCTTCAGGGGATGCAGACGGAAGAGCAGAATGGCCTTCTTGAAAAGGAAGGTAGAAAGATTTTACTGGACTACGGCGGAGCCAATGTGGCAAAGCCTCTTCATGTAGGACACCTTCGTTCTGCTGTAATCGGAGAAGCCCTGAAAAGAATGGGAAAAAGACTTGGAAATAATGTGGTAGGAGATGTGCATCTTGGAGACTGGGGTCTGCAAATGGGACTTCATTATCACGGAATTAGAGGACAGAGGAGAGCTGGAAAAGCCCTTTACGATTTCCGAGCTGGAAGAGATTTACCCCTTTGCCTCCAAAAAAGCTAAGGAAAAGGATGAGGCCGGAAATCTGCTCAATGAGGAATATGCTAACCGTGCTAAGGAAAATACCTTAAAGCTACAGCAGGGAGATCCTGTATTTCATAAGGTTTGGGAAAAGAATTATGGAAGTTTCGTTGTGGATTTAAAGAAGAACTATGAAGCTCTGGATGTGCACTTTGATCTGTGGAAGGGGGAGTCAGATGCGGACCCCTATATTCCAAAGCTGATTTCTTTACTGGAAGAGAAGAAATTAGCCTATCGTTCTCAGGGAGCATTAGTGGTGGATATTACGGAGGAGGGGGACAGTAAGGAATATCCTCCCTGTATGATTCAGAAATCCGACGGAGCAAGCCTATATGCTACCTCCGATCTGGGAACCATTATGGATAGAGAAGAGCATTATCCGAAGGATTTATATCTTTATATAGCAGATAGTCGTCAGGCCCTTCACTACACGCAATTTTTCCGTGTGGCAAGACGGGCGGAGCTTCTTCCAAAAGAAACAGAGTTAAGCTATATCGGCTTTGGTACTATGAACGGAAAGGACGGAAAGCCCTTTAAAACCAGAGAGGGTGGAGTCTTAAGACTGGAGCGTTTGATTTCGAGACCAGAGATTCCGTTCTAAAAGCGTATGGAGGAATCCAAGGACAATGGCTTGAGTCAAGAGGAAAAAGAGGAAACCGCCGGAATCGTAGCCTTAGCTGCTTTAAAGTACGGTGACCTTTCCAACCAGGCTACCAAGGATTATATCTTCGACTTGGAGAAGTTTACTGCATTTGAAGGAAATACCGGCCCCTATATTCTTTATACCATTGTCCGCATCTCTCCATTTTTACGAAAGTATGCGAGAGTAAGGAGAGACTGGAAGGATAGCCTCAGCTGGATCTCGGAAAAATGCAAAGAAATTATCCCTATAGAAGTTCCGGGGATGAAAATGTAATGGCTCTTGAAAAGATTTCTAGCAGCCTTTCAGGATGAGATGTGATGCCTGAGAGAATGTGCTCCCTCATAAAGATTTGTACCTATATCTATACGCTTTCCAACCAGTTCAATTCTTTTCTATCACAATGTAAAGATTTTGACGGAGGAAAATGAGCAAAAGAAGAAGGAATATATTGGTCTTCTTTGCCTAAGCTGGAAGGTACTTATGGATTGTATTCAGGTGCTGGGCTTCTCCGCTCCGGAAAGGATGTAAGATGCGGTATTTTGTAGCTAAGTGATATTCACGGTTCTGCTTACTATGCAAACTTAGCGATAGAGGCTTATCAGAAAAGCGGCTGTGAAAGAATCCTGCTTTTGGGAGACGTTTTGTATCATGGCCCCAGAAATCCTCTGCCAAAGGACTATGCCCCTAAGGAGGTTATTGCCCTCTTAAATCCATTAAAGGAAGAAATTCTTGCGGTTCGGGGAAACTGCGAGGCAGAGGTGGATCAAATGGTATTGGACTTTCCCGTCATGGCGGACTATGCCCTCCTGGAGTGGGGAAAGCACAGAGTTTTCCTTTCCCACGGCCATGTTTATAACGCGGAAAGCTTTCCTCCAAAAAGATGGAGATATCTTCCTCCAGGGACATACCCATGTTCCCGTGGCAATGAAGAAGAGCAGGGGAGAGAAGTATTACTATCACCTGAACCCCGGCTCCATCAGCTATCCAAAAGAAGACAGCCCCCATAGCTACGGCATTTTGGAAGACAACGGCTTCACCCTATACGATGTAGAAAAAGGAGAAGCTTATAATAAGATAGAGTTCTAAAAAGAGCAAATGAAAAATTTAGAATTTCGAAAACTCACTAATTTCAATCTTTACATGCAATGCAGATATGGGTCTGAAATTAGGGGCAATCTGAGCCCGTCAGTACTTCTGGAAAAGCTGAAATATTGAAGGACTTGAAAAATCATGAAATTGATCATCACGCATGGTCAATATGGGTCTGAAATTCGGGTAATCTGAGCCCGTCGGGTACTTACTGAAAAGCGAAGCAAAGTGAAGTTGAGCTACTGCTACGTGGCGAGAGTTAGCAGAGCGTGCCCTGCTTTCAGACCCATATTGTATTGAAGGGCTTAATATTTCAAGTTTTTCAATTTTTTTATATTTCCTTCTTGACATATACCCCTATGGGGGTATATCATGATGTCGAAACAGAAAGGAGGCAGAGATGAAACAGTATAGAGTTACAGGGATGACCTGTGCTGCCTGTCAAAGTAGAGTAGAAAAAGCCGTGTCTAAAGTCCCCGGCGTAAAGTCCTGCTCCGTTTCTCTTTTAACCAACTCCCTGGGAGTGGAAGGAGAGTAGGGCAGATGCAATCCAAAAAGGCAGTAGAAGCTGCCGGTTACGGTTTTGAGAATCCGGAAGAGAGCATACCCATCGGAACAGCAGGATAAGAGGATGCGCTAAAAGGATACTGAAAGTCCCAAAGTTAAAGAAAGAGATTGTTCAATCCTTGTTTTTCTTGGCATGTCCTGATGTATTTTTTTCCATGGGACCCATGTTGTTTCATGCTCCGCTACCCAAGGCCTTTTTCCAATCCGGGAATATTGGCCTTAACGGAGCTCTTACTTAGCATTAATTGTACTTTTCATTAACAGAGAAGTTTTTCATTTTCCGGTTTTAAAAGTGCATTTGCTTTTAGTCCCCCAAACATGGATACTCTGGTAGCTTTAGGCTCCACCGCATCTTTCCTGTATTCCCTGGGAACCTTTTACGGTATTCTCTATGCCTTTGGAGAGGGAAACCTAGAGCAGACTAAAGATGCTAGGGGCCACCACCTTTACTTTTGAAACGGCGGCTATGATTCCCACCCTGATTACTTTTGGGAAAGATGTTGAGGCAATTTCAAGGGAAGGACTACGGATGCTTTAAAGAGCTTAATGAATTTAAGCCCGAAAAAAAGCACACCTGCTAATGGGGAGCAGGAAACAGAAGTTTTCCGTAGAGGAAGTTAAGGAGGGGATCTCTTCACGGTATATCCCGGAGAACAGATTCCGGTGGACGGCATCATTGTAAGCGGTACTACTGCTGTGGATGAGTCGGCATTACACAGGAGAATCCTTCCTGTGGATAAGGGAGAGGGGACAATGTCTCTGCTGGGTACTTTGAATCAGTCCGGTTTTATCAAGGCTAAAGCCAGCAGAGTAGGAAAGGACACCACCCTATCTCAAATTATTCAAATGGTATCCGATGCGGCAGCGACCAAGGCTCCTATAGCCAGAATTGCCGATCAAATCTCCGGGCATTTTTCGTTCCGGCGGTTATCGGTATTGCAATCCTGACCTTTGTTATCATTCTTTTAAGCGGAGGAACATTTTCCGATGCCCTTTCCAGAGCCGTAGCTGTTCTGGTAATCAGCTGTCCCTGCTTTGGGGACTGGCAACCCCGGTAGCCATTATGGTGGGAAATGGAGTCGGCGCGAAGAACGGCTATTGTTTAAAACCGCCGCTTCTTTGGAGGCAGCCGGAAAGGTAGAGATTATTGCACTGGATAAGACCGGTACCATTACCAACGGAAGCACCGGTGCTTACGGATATTCTTCCCATGCAGGGAGTTTCCGAAGAAGAGCTTTTGACTCTGGCAGTATCTCTGGAAAAAGAATTCGAACATCCCTTGGCAAAAAGCTGTTATAAAGCTATGGGGAAGAGAGGAATGATTTTCCCTACTGCCCGTAGATAATTTTTCAGGCTATGGTGGGACATGGTGTTTCCGGAACCATAGAGGGAGAAACAGCGGTGGCAGCTTCCTTTATCCTATATGAAAGAGCATTTTTTTCTTTGGAAAAGAGTTTTGAGGAGCAGTGCAACAGCTTTTTCCGAAGAGGAAAAACCCCATTATTCTTTGCACGAGGAGAGAAGCTTTTAGGTCTGTATCGCCGTAGCGGATACCTTAAAGGAGGATGCAAAGACGGGAATTGAAGAGCTGAAAAAGCAGGGCATATTTCACGGTTATGCTTACCGGAGATCAGAGAAGGACAGCAAATGCCATCGAAAGGAAGCCGAGTGGATATGGTCATAGCAGAAGTACTTCCCGGACGGAAAAAGAAGCGGTTATCCGAAAGCTGCAAAATTTCGGTAAGGTAGCTATGGTGGAGATGGCATCAATGATGCGGTGGCTCTTACCAGAGCAGACCTGGGAATCGCTATAGGAGCAGGTACGGATGTGGCTATTGATGCGGCGGATTTGGTATTAATGAAGTCCAAAGTAAAGGATATTTCGAAAAGCATCCGGCTTTCCAGAGCTACGATTCGAAACATTCATGAGAAATCTGTTCTGGGCATTCTTCACAATGTGATTTGTATCCCCTTGTTGCAGGATTTTATTCCGCCATCTTCCATTGGAATTTTGCCATGAGTCCTATGGTAGGGGCGGCGGCGATGAGCCTTTCCAGCTTTTCCGTGTGCTTAAATGCACTCAGGTTAAACTTATTTAACATAAACAATTCCGCTAAAGACCATAGGAAAGGTTTGGCGGAAGAAAAGAAAGAAAAGTTACTGTTGGATTTTGACTCTGCAAAAGAAAGAGAGTCATGCACAAAAAAAGAAAAAGGAGATTGTTATGGAGAAGCATTTGGACATTGAAGGGTATGATGTGCGGACATTGTTCCGGAACAGTAAAGAAGGCTTTAGAGGCATTGCCACAGGTGGAAAAAGGCTGAGGTTAGTCATGAAACCGGTAAGGCTGTTGTTACTTTGAAAGAAGCCGTGGCGGATGAAGTATTGAAGAAGGCTGTGGAAGATCAGGAATATACGGTGAAAATCCATTTCTTAATCAATTTTTCATCATCATTTTTTTCGTAATCAGTATATATAATCAAGTAAGGCTTTGATTTTTATAAAACGATGTGAAAAATCAAGAATGTCTATAAGGGAGATTGCATTTATGCAGGAGGAGCAAAAGCAAGAAGCTTCCCATGGAAATGGGAGGTGTTGTGGAGGAAGAAAGAAAAAAACAGAGCTAGAGATGAGGGGGAAAGAAGAGATTTGATTTCGCTTAAACCGTATGGAGGGACAGATTCGAGGAATTCGCAATATGCTTTTTAGAGGAGCGATATTGTGTGGATATCCTTACCCAGGTAAGTTCCGTTTCCTCCGCCTTAAAGGCTTTTTAGCAAGGAGCTGTTACAAAGCCATATAGAAAGCTGTGTGGTTTCTGATATTCAGGAAGGAAAAAACCGAGGCGGTGGAGGAACTGTGCGGCTTGATTAAGAAAATCATGTAACGAAAAATTTTCTTACGCTTTTTCATATCTTTTAAACACAAAAAGAACTCTATACTCCATAGAGTTCTTTTTATTCTTAAGGAGTAGCGTCTGAAGAGAGCATAGTATCTCATTTAGAAGAAGCTGCTTTAAAAGTTTCACCTTGGATTCTGCTTTTTAATAGGGCAATGGTTGAAACAATATAAAGTAATTTTAGGAATACCGTATAGAGAACAAAAAGAAAGGAGATGTTTATGGATAATAAGAACAATTCTATGCCCGGCTGGGACGATTTCTTTTCCCGGCAACAAAAAAAGGATGACAATGGAGGGGGAATAGACCCAGATCCTTTCTGTTCTACGTCTTTGTAGCCATGATTATTACCTTTATTGCTGAATACCTTTGTATTTCCGGCAATGAAGCAGGCGAGAATTGAACCTGCGGCTTACTCGGAATTTCAAAAAGGCTATTACGGATAAGACTGTCAGCAAGGTGGAATTTAATCAAAAATACCATTGTCTATGACGTGAAAAAGACGGTAAGACCCAAACTTACAGTACCACAAGAGTGAACAACGAATTTAACGAAGCACAGATTATGCAGGAGTTAAATGCCCAGGGAGTGGAGTACAATGAAACCATTCCTGTAGAGAGTAATTTCTTCTAAACTTTCATTCTTTCCTGGGTTGTGCCCTTACTGCTCTTTTATGGCTTTTTAGGAAACTGGCTTTCCAAGCGAATGGGATCCGCCATAGGCGGCATGGGGGGCGGCTTCGGATTAGGCGGTTTAGGAAGATCCAATGCCAGAGAGTATGAGAAGAAGGATGACAGCATTCGCTTTAAGGATGTGGCCGGGGAAGATGAGGCAAAGGAGCTTCTCACGGAGATGGTAGACTATTTAAATCATCCGGACAAGTATTCCAGAATCGGTGCAAAGATTCCCTAAGGGTGCTTTTGCTTTGTGGGACCTCCGGGAACCGGTAAAACCATGCTGGCTAAGGCTGTAGCCGGCGAAGCAGGTGTTCCTTCTTTTCCATTTCCGGATCGGAATTTGTGAGATGTATGTTGGTATGGGAGCTGCTAAGGTTCGTGATCTTTTTGATCAGGCAAAGAAAAAGTCCCCCTGCATTATCTTTATTGATGAGATTGATGCCATCGGTAAAAAGCGCGGTGCCGGAGGATTGGGAGGAAATGATGAAAGAGAACAGACTTTAAATCAGCTTCTTACGGAGATGGACGGTTTTGACAGCAATAAGGCCATTATTCTTCTGGCAGCCACCAACCAACCGGATCAGTTAGATCCCGCCCTGCTTCGTCCGGGAAGATTTGATAGAAGAGTGCCGGTGGAGCTTCCGGATTATCAGGGAAGAATTGATATTTTAAAGGTACATAGTGCCAAGATTAAAATGTCCGATAACGTAAGCCTGGAGGCCATTGCCAAGGCTGCTCCCGGTGCATCCGGTGCGGAGCTTGCCAACATTATCAATGAGGCGGCTTTAAGAGCGGTTCGTGCCGGCAGAGAAAGAGTTATCCAGTCCGACTTGGAAGAGTCCATTGAGGTGGTTATTGCCGGTTATCAGAAGAAAAATAAGGTGATGACGGAGAAGGAAAAGCTGATTGTGGCATACCATGAGGTGGGACACGCACTGGTTGCAGCCTTACAGAAGGACTCAGCGCCGGTTCATAAAATCACCATTATTCCCAGAACATCAGGTGCTTTGGGCTATACCATGCAGGTGGAGGAAGAAGGAAACCATTATCTCTATTCTAAGGAAGAGCTGGAAAATGAAATTGCCACTCTTACCGGCGGACGTTGTGCGGAGGAACTGATCTTCCATACCTGCACTACAGGGGCTTCCAATGATATTGAGCGGGCAACCAAGTCTGCAAGAGCCATGATTACCCGCTACGGTATGAATCCGGAGGTGGGAATGGTTGCTATGGAACAGCTACATAACCAGTATCTTGGGGGAGATTCCAGCCTAACCGTTTCTCCGGAAACCCAAACCAAGATTGATGAGATGGTGGTGGCTTTAGTGAAGAAACAACACGACAAAGCCTATAAGCTTTTGGAAGACAATATTACCAAGCTTCACGAAATCACCAAGTTCCTCTATGAAAGAGAAACCATTACCGGAGAAGAGTTCCCTGGAGATTTTAAATCGAAAGGAAGTAATCCCTCCGTAGTAGCAAGAGAGGAAAAACTAAGCCAGTTTTCACATATTACATAAAATAGAAAATGTAACAGATATACATTTTCCGACATAGAGTATAGGGTTGAAATAAGGGCAATCTGAGCTCGTCGGCACTCTGCGAAAAACACAGGAACTGTTGTTTTTCGCTTAGTGTCCGCTACGAGGCGAAGTTAGCGAAAGCGTGCCCTATTTCAACCCTATACTTTTATAAGGAGAAAAATTTTGGTCATTTCTTTTTATTTCTAACAAAAAGATGGATTTTTATCGAAAAAATATGGTAAAGTGACAGTATTCATAAAATTTCAGGAAAAATCAAAAAGAATTACAGGGATATGACAAGGAATGAATGCAAAGCATCGGTTCAAAAAAAGTCAAGGAGGGAGTATGAAAAGAGATTTGGATTATCTTCGTCTGCTGGCAAAGAGCTTTCCCAGTGCAGGATGCGGCGGCAGCGGAGATTATCAATTTACGGGCAATTTGCGGTCTTCCCAAGGGGACGGAATATCAGACCTTCACGGGGAGAGTGAAGCTTTCATTTTCCTGATGCGTTCCGCTTCAGGAGTTATTCGTTCAAAGATATCCGATGTTTTTTCCCATTATCTTGGAGAAGAGGAACAGCTGAACTTAGCCAATCTCATCTATTATCCCAGAGAAACTTTTCAGGATAAGAGCAATACCTATCTGGAGGATAAGGAGTGGCAGAAGATTACCATTCATCGTCTGGTGGCGCTATGCCTCAAGATTGCTTCCAAGTATACCCGTTCCAAGGTTCGAAAAAAGCTTCCCAAGGAATTTGCCTATGCTATTGATGAGCTTTTGCATGATGAGGAAGAAGATACCAAGCTATACCATAAAGAGATTCTGCAGGGAATTTTAGATGTAGAAAGAGGGCAGGCCTTTATTATCGCTCTTTGTGAGTTGATTCAAAGTCTCAGTATCGACAGCCTGCATATTATCGGAGATATCTTCGACAGGGGACCCCATGCGGATCAGATTATGGAGGAGCTGATGTGCTTCCATGATGTGGATATTCAGTGGGGGAATCATGATGTGGATTGGATGGGGGCTTTTTGCGGAAATCCTGCCTGTATTGCCAATGTTTTACGTATTGCCACCTCCTATAACAGCTTTGATGTTTTGGAGGACGGCTATGGTATCAATCTTCGTCCTCTGTCCATGTTTGCACAGGAGGTCTATGGGAATGATCCCTGTAGCTGCTTCATCCCTCATTTATGGGATAAAAATATTGCGGATTCCGTAGAGCCGGAGCTGGCTGCGAAAATGTGTAAGACCATCAGTGTGATGATGTGGAAGCTGGAGGGACAGCTGATACGCAGGCATCCTGAGTATGGTCTGGAGCATAGACTGCTTCTCCATAAGGTCAATCTGGAGAAGGGAGAGGTGGAGGTAGACGGGAAAATCTATCCCATGAAGGATTGTCATTTTCCTACGGTAGATTGGAAGGATCCTTATACCCTATCGGAAAAAGAGCAGGAACTTATGGATACCCTAATCTATAGCTTCACCCATTCCAAAGTCTTAAAAAGACATATTGATTTTTCCTTTACCCATGGTTCCATGTATAAAATCATCAATCATAATATATTGTATCATGGCTGCATTCCCATGACGGAGGATGGAGACTTTCTTCCCCTTAGCACCAGAGATGGAGCAGTTTCCGGAAAAGCGTTTAATGGATTACTGTGAGCAAAAGTGCATTGAAGCTTATTTTATGAACGAAGAATTGATCCCTAACGGAAAGCTCTATGCTACGGATTTCTTCTGGTATCTTTTGGTGTATCTCAAATCTCCCTGTTTGGGAAGGATAAGATGACCACCTTTTGAGCATTGTTTTATTGAGGATACGGAAAGTCATAAAGAAAGCTTCAATTCCTATTACAAATGGATAGAGAAAGAAAGCTATGTGGACAAGATTATTCAGGAGTTTGATGAGGATCCGGAGCTTTCCCATATTGTAAACGGCCATGTACCGGTAAAGAGCAAGAAGGGGGAAAGTCCCATTAAAGCATCCGGCAAGCTTTTCATTATTGATGGAGGTATTTCCAAAAGCTTATCATTCTAAAACAGGAATTGCAGGCTACACTCTGATTTATGATTCCAAGCATTTGTCTTTGGCGAAGCATAAGGATTTCCATAAGGGAGAGGAGAATACTCCCGAGATTCAGATGGTGGAAAGGATGAAGACTCGAATTCGAATCGGAGAAACGGATAAAGGTATAGAGCTTCGCAGGCAAATGACGGATCTTTTGGATTTGTTAGAGGCTTATCAAAATGGTGAAATTAAAGAGGCCTAGAATAAAGAAGAATTTAAGCAAAGCCAAGAGATAAGCTATTTTTAGCAAAAAATAATCACAGATTTTTCACATTATTCTATAGACAAGGAAAGGACTCTGCCCTATAATGCATTAAAGCTTGAAAAAAAGGAAGGGCGTGCCTTTCCTTTTTTCTATTTATAAAAATGATGGTTAGAGAGAGGAGGGGAAATGAAGGAGTTAAAGGATATCGTAAGGTAAGGAATACAGAGTTGAGAGCATCGAGAAGGTAGAAGCATTGAAGCAGGAGAGTATTGAGCCGGTAGAAAAAAAGGAAGAGCCGGAGCTGGAGACAGTTGAAAAAATAGAGAGAACAGAATTGCTGGGGAACATCGAGAAGACGGAAACCATTGAGAAAACGGAAAAGCTGGTAAAGACCGGGAATGAAGAGAAGATAGAAACAGTAGAGAAGATTAAAACTACAGAGAAGAAAAACCGCAATGTTAAATCTTACGGAAGGTGACCCCTTTAAGTTTAATTCTTCGTTTTTGCCTTTCCCTGATGTTGCTGGGAACCTTGTTCCAACAGTTCTACGGCATGATGGATACCATTATCGTCGGAAAGATGATTGGACTGAAGGCCCTTGCGGGGGTGGGTTCTACGGGTGCCATTAACTTCATGATTAACGGCTTTGTCATCGGAACCTGCTCCGGCTTTGCGATTCCTGTAGCACAGAAATTCGGTGCGGGACAGTTTGAAAAGCTCAGAAAATACGTAGGAAATATTCTGTATTTAACCGTGATTTTTTTCTGTTGTTATGACCATTGTCATCGGTATTTTGACAGAACCGATTCTTCACTGGATGAATACGCCGGAAGAAACCTTTTTCCTATGCCTATCTTTATATTTTTATTGTGTTTTTGGGGATTCCGACGACCTTTCTTTATAATATTACAAGCTCCGTAGTTCGTTCTCTGGGAGATTCCAAAACACCGGTGTATTTCTTGATCCTTGCGGCACTATTGAATATTATTCTGGACCATGTGAGTATCCGCTTTTTAGGCTTTGGGGTGGATGGACCTGCTTATGCCACGGTGATTTCTCAGTTTGTTTCCGGACTATTGTGTTTAATATATATGATTAAGCGCTTTCCGATTATTCACTGAAAAAGGGAAGATTTGAAACTGGAAAGACATTACTATAAAAGACTTCTTTTTGATGGGAGTTCCTATGGGACTGCAATACAGTATCACAGCCATCGGTTCCGTTATCTTACAGACAGCGGTAAATGGTCTAGGTTCTCAGGCTATGGCGGCCATTACCGCAGGACAAAGAATCAGTAATTTCTGCTGTTGTGTCTTTGACTCTTTAGGAGTAACCATGGCAACCTTCGCAGGACAAAATGTTGGAGCCAGAAAGCTCTCACGTATTAAAAAGGGTGTTTGGGAAGCCACCAAGGTGGGAAGTATCTATGCAGTATTGATATGCGCCGTACTTTTCTTCTTCGGAGATGAAATTCCTAAGATTTTTATTAATGCCAATGAAGTGGAAGTTATTAAAATGGCTAAGGAATTCCTTTTGGGAAATGCCTTTTTCTATATTCCTTTGGCGGTTTTGAATGTTTGGCGTTTTTCCGTTCAGGGAATGGGCTTCTCCGGATTCGCTATGCTGGCCGGGGTAAGCGAAATGATAGCAAGAATCATTGTGGCTTTTATCTTTATTCCATTACTGGGCTATATGGCAGCTTGTTATGCTTCTCCTCTGGCTTGGATTTTTGCGGATGCCTTTTTGATTCCGGCATTTTTCAAATGTATGAAGCGATTAAAGAGATTCCCGGCATAAATCTTCTCCTGTGCCTCCGCATTCTCCCCGAAGCTTCTTATGACAAAGATCGCAGGACATCCTTTCCGGAATGAGGTGTTGATAAGGCTTTGTAGCAAAGGGGTTTAGAGAAGAGTAGAACTCTGTCTTTCCCTGACATAGAAGTTCATTTTCCTTCGTATATAGGGCGTAGGATATGGTGGAAGACAGTTCCTCTACAAGCTCATGAAAAATATGGAGAAAATATTCATTTTCCCCGATGCTGAAGAGGACGATGAAAGGAAAGGAGCCTTCCTCTTTTAAAAGTTGAATATGGCAGGGCTCTTCTTTGAGCCCTGCTTTGTTTATGGCAGCATTTACAATAAGATCTAAAGAAGTAGTCAACATGAAAATCCCCTTTTTCCTAAGCTTAATATTAAAATTATGAGAAGCATGGTAGCAGCAATCCCGTATCATGAGCTGTCCAATATCTGTAGTTACGATATCATACCATAGCTTTAAGGGAAAAAAGAGTTTGCGACTATAATAAAACAATTTTGTGCCTATGATAATTTTCTTGCCAAAAAGAAGAGGATTTGATATAGTAGGAGTCGCGTCTTTGAAAGGCGACTTTTATCCTGCCTAAGTTTAGGCAAATGATCACTCTATATGGAAAACCGGCGGTGTCACTGATGAATCCGGTACGCACAAAGCATATAGAGGAAGTATAACCAAGGAGGTAGAAAAATGAGTGCAATTGGAATGAAGCAACTTTTAGAAGCAGGTGTACATTTTGGACACCAGACCAGAAGATGGAACCCTAAGATGGCTCCATATATCTACACCGAGAGAAACGGTATTCACATCATTGACTTACAGAAGACTGTAAAGCTTGTAGATGATTCTTACAACGCATTGTCTCAGATCGTTGCTAACGGTGGAACCATCCTTTTCGTAGGAACAAAGAAGCAGGCTCAGGATGCTGTTAAGGCTGAAGCACTTCGTTGTGGAGAGTTCTATGTAAATGAGCGTTGGCTTGGCGGAATGCTTACCAACTTCAAGACCATCCGTTCCCGTATCCAGAGATTAAAGGACATTGAGAAGATGGCTGAAGACGGAACCTTTGATGTATTGCCAAAGAAGGAAGTTACTCTTTTGAAGAAGGAGTGGGCTAAGCTTGAGGCTAACCTTGGCGGAATCAAGGATATGAAGTCTATTCCCGATGCAATCTTCGTAATCGATCCCAAGAAGGAGAAGATTTGCGTACAGGAGGCTCATTCTCTTGGAATTACTCTTTTCGGAATTGCAGATACTAACGCAGATCCTGAAGAGCTGGATTACATCATCCCGGGTAACGACGATGCTATCCGTGCCATCAAGTTAATCGTTGCTAAGATGGCTGATGCCGTTATCGAGGCTAAGCAGGGTGATATGACCGAGGAAGAAGCCGCTTTAGCAAGCAGTGAAGAAGATTTTTACACAAGAGGCATAAGATAAATCAGGTCCCTTTTGCTCTATGAGTAGAAGGGACCATTTCCCTAATGTTATCGTTTAAAAGGAGGAAAGAAAATGGCAGAGATTACCGCAGCACTGGTGAAGGAATTAAGAGAGATTACCGGAGCAGGAATGATGGCTTGTAAGAAGGTTCTTACAGAGACAGCCGGAGATATGGATAAGGCTGTAGAGTACTTGAGAGAGCAGGACTTGCAGGAGCAGAGAAGAAGGCAGGAAGAATTGCGGCAGAGGGTGTTTCCTTCACAAAGATTTGATGACGGAAAGACCGGCGTTGTAGTAGAGGTTAACGCTGAGACCGACTTTCGTTGCTAAGAACGAAAAGTTCCAGAACTTCGTTAAGGAAGTAGCAGCTCAGGCATTAAAGACATCTGCAACGGATATCGACAGCTTCTACAGGAGAAGTGGATTTGGATCCTTCCAAGACTGTTTCCGAGCAGCTTTCCGCTACCATTTCCGTAATTGGGGAAAACATGAATATCCGTCGTTTTACCAAGATTACCGAGGAAAACGGTTTCGTTCAGGATTATATTCACTCCGGCGGAAGAATCGGTGTTCTTTTACAGGTTAAGTCCACAGTGGTAAATGATGCAATCAAGGATATGGCAAAGAACCTTGCTATGCAGATTGCCGCTTTAAATCCAAAGTACATCACTCGTGCAGAAGTTGATCAGGAATACTTAAAGAACGAGAAGGAGATCCTTTTGGCTGCTGCTAAGAACGAGAAGCCAAATGCTCCTGAGAAGGTTCTTCTTGGTATGGTTGAGGGAAGATTAAACAAGGAATTACAGGAAGTTTGTCTTGTAGACCAGGTTTATGTTCGTGCTGAGGATGGAAAGCAGAAGGTTGGTCAGTACCTTGAGAGCGTTGCAAAAGCACAGAACGCTGAAATTTCCCTTGTACGTTTCGTTCGTTACGAGACAGGAGAGGGACTTGAGAAGAAGAATGAAGATTTTGCTGCAGAAGTAGCTGCACAGATTAAATAATAAAGGAATCCTCTTGCTGTTTGGTGAGAGGATTTTTACGATTTTTAAGAGTAGGCTTTGGGAAGCGTGAGATTTCTCATTCTTAAAGAGTATTGCCGATGTAGCATACGATATCTTGTTAAAATCATCAGAAAGGCTTAAAGAAAATGAACTGCATAGAGATTTTTGGAAAAATTGGTGGCTAGGGAAAGTACGAATCCGGGAGCTTTGGAAGAAGGGGTAGCTGAGGTCATTTTGACACTTCTTAAGGCGGAAGTGTCTGAGCTTTTCCGTACCTGGTGGATAAGGGTGAGGTAGAAGCCCATCGTCCAATACTGCGAGTTAAGCTTCCGGGAGAAAGGAAGGAATGCTTCAGTTTTATCTGCCACATGGATACGGTACCTATCTACCTGCATTGGGAGAAAAAATCCCTTCGAGAGTGGGAGGAAGCCGACTGTACGGGTAGAGGCTCCTGTGATATGAAGGGGGAACCGCTGCGGCAATCTCTGCATTTTTACAAATCTTAGCTATGGCAAAGAAGGAGAAACAAAAGCCCAAGGTTTCTTTTTGCAAATGGTCTTCACCTGTGATGAAGAGGGGGATATGAAGGGGTAGAAAAAGCTATTCAAGAAGGATGGCTGGATAAAAATACCTTACTGATGGACACGGAGCCTACTGACGGCACCATACAAACCGCTCATAAGGGTAGATTCTGGTACGAATGGCAGTTTCACGGAAAGGCGGCTCATGCCAGTGAGCCTGAAACCGGAATTGATGCCATTCTCTCCATAGCCATGGCTATTCCGGAGGCGAAAAAAGGAGTGGATGCTTTAGAAAAAGATAGCTTTTTGGGAGATTCCAAAATTTGCTTCGGACAGTGCAGCGGAGGAATTCACCCCTATCAGGTTCCTGCAGAAGCCAAGGTATCTGTGGATATGCGTCTGGTTCCCCCCTATACTGCTGAAACAGGAAAAGAAATTCTGGAAAAAGCGGTGGAAAAGGTACAAAAACTTTACCCCGGTCTTCAATCTACCATTTTCATTACAGGCAATCGACCGGCCATACCCCATTACGAGGAAAGTCTGCTTTTGGCAAAATGCAAAAAAGCCATTGAAGCAGCCGGATACCAAAAAGCCAAGGTCTGCCCCTTTCCGGGCTATACCGATACCGCAGTGGTTGCCGGAAAATGCGATAATCATACCACCCTTTCCTACGGCCCCGGATCATTAGACATGGCCCACCAAAGAGATGAATATGTGGAGAAAGACGATGTGCTTCGTTGTGAGAAGGTTTATTTTGAGCTTCTAAGAGATTTTTATATGAATGGTATTTAATTCATTTAGATGCTTTATAGTCCATGGTATAAGAGCATAAGCTCTGTGTAGGGGAGATTTATTCTAATTCTAAGGGCTTGAAAAAGATAAATCCCTCAAATTTTTGACAGTGTGGATACCGGAGTGTTGATTAAGACAAGCGGTTGATCCACACTCGTTTTGCTTATTCTATTATGAAATTAATGTGATTATTCTGGGGAACAGCTTTTCATGATACTGTCTATGGTCCGGGGCAATCTGAGCCCGCGGGTACTAAGCGGAAAGCCAGGGAACCGCAGCTTTTCGCTTAGTACCCCTGCGAAGGCGAGCTTAGCGAGAGCATGCCCCGGTCAGAGACAGTATCAATGAAAAGCGTAAAGCTTCCCGCCCACAGACAGTATCAATGAAAAGCGTAAACCCTCCCGCCCACAGACAGTATCATTGAAAAGCGTAAACCTTTCCCGCCCACAGACAGTATCATTGAAAAGCGTAATCGTACTATAGAATATTCAAATATACACCAATAATCTATTTAAAATCAAAATATAACTTCTTTTTAATATGGTATACTAATGCCTGTTTGCAGTGTGATACGTGGCAAACGGGAGTGTAAAAATTACTAATTGAAAAAGGAGTATTATGAAGAGAAAGCTTGCATTAACCACATTGTCCTTACTGGCATTAGCTGTTCTTGCCTCTTGCGGACAGAAGACAAAGGAAAGTTCTGTAGCGGCAACCAGTGCTAAGGCAGAGGGAGTCCTCCGCTGAGACCGAGAAGGCTACAGAGAAAGCCAACGAGACTAAGGCTGAAGGAAAGCTGGCTATCGTGGCAACTTCCGAAGATTACAAGAAGTTATTTGATGAGTTTACAAAGGACACCGGCATTGAGACAGAACTCCTTTCCATGTCCTCCGGAGAGGTTCTCAGTAAGTTAAAGGCTGAGGGAGGCACACCTACCGCTGATCTTTGGTTTGGCGGCGGAATTGATGCTTTCATGAGTGCTAAGGATAGTGACTTACTGGAGAAGATTGATTTAGACGCTGCAAATGACTTTGCATCCGGCTATGTTGATCCTGATCACTATTGGTACACCAAGGGGGTTACCGTTGTAGGCTTTATTGTTAATGATGAGATGCTGAAGACTAAGAATGCAGAAGCACCTAAGAGCTGGGACGATTTACTTAACTCCGCATACAAGGATGAGATTCTGATGTCCAATCCCTGCAGTATCCGGAACCAACTACGGTGTTGTAAATGCTCTTTTTACAGAAGAAGGGTGAAGAAGAGGGATGAAGTACTTTTACCGCATTAAATGATAATGTAAAGTATTACTCCAAGCGTGGAGGAGACCCAAGAGAGAAGACCGCTCAGGGAGAGGTTGCTATCGGAATCACTCCGATGGATAAGAAGACCGAGAAACTTGCTACAGAGCAGGGATGTTCTTTGGTTTATCCTGAAGATGGAATTCTTATGTACCGGAGGGCGTTGCTGTATTTAAGGGCGCTGCCAATGCAGAGGCTGCAAAGCAGTTCTTAAACTGGTTATACAACAGTGAGGATCACTTAAAGGAATTGGCTGAAATTGACGGAAAGAACACTATTAAGGTTGTTTTACCAAAGCTGTCCAATGTTGACTTATCTTTCGATACCGGTCTATTAATGAAGGAAGACTTATCCTTATTCGGTTCTCAGAGAGACAGTATTCTCAGTAAGTGGGAGACTTTAGCAGGTTCTAAGAACGAGGCTTAAAATGAAGTCGTTCTTTTCCTAAAATCAATAGAGGAAAAATGCAGGAAAGAGAGTGAGCATTCCACTCTTTTTCTGCTGTATTTTTTCGCTCTATTATTCTTTTGACTTTTCCCATTTTTCTTTTTATTGTATATCCGATTTTTTTCTGCTTTTTGGAAAGCCTTTCAGGTGGAGAATCCGGGACAATTTTTCAGGAAATCAGTCTGCGATATAAAACTGCATTTTTCCATAGTATGGAAAGCTCCTTTTACTCGGCGTTGATTTCTATCGGCTTGGCTTTTTCTTTCCTATGGCATTCGTTCTACCGGAAAAATGGCAGAAAAGAATTGCTTTACTCCTTTTATCCATGAGTATGGTTTCTCCGCCCTTTATTTCTTCCCTGTCCTTTATTACCCTGTATGGCAGAAGAGGACTGATAACCTATCGTTTACTGGGATTATCCTTTGATCCCTACCATAAGTGGGGGGTAATTCTTATGCAAAGCATTCACTTTGCCTGTATGAATACCCTGTTTTTTACCAATGCATTAGAGGATTTTGACGGAAAGCTCTATGACAGCGGACGGGACTTGGGGGCAAATGCTTTCTCGTGCTAAAGGATATTTTTTACTTCCTTTGTTGTCTCCGGCTATTTTAGCCTCCTTCTTTTTAAGCTTTTTAAGAGGGCTATCCGATTTCGGAACCCCGATTATTATTGGAGGAAGATACAGTACGCTGGCAACGGAGATTTATCTGCAAATTATCGGTTTTTCCGACTTTTCTAAAGCGGCAGCCATGAATATTCTGCTTTTGTTTCCTGCCTTTTTCACTTTCCTTCTTTATCGGATGTCCATGAAAAAAGCGGATGATCGAAATAAGGAACAGAAAGGAAAAAACCGGATTAAGACTGGACAGCAGCATTGGATGAATCTTCCGATTCAATTCCTTTTGTTTTTCTTTTTGCTGTTCCAGGCACTGCAATATGCCTCCATTTTCCTCTATGGATTTCTGCGGTTTAACAAAAAGCAAATCTTTTTTACTTGGGAAAATATGGGCAGTCTTTTTCAGTATAATCTTTCCACCATGGGATTAAGCTTGCTGTTGGCTTTTACCGCCTCCGTATTAGGCAGTTTTTCGCCTTTCTTTTGACTCTACCTTATGGAAAGAAAGATGAAAAAGAGGCAAAAAACTTTTGGACTTTGCGCTTTTTACCTTATTTGCTTCCCGGAACTTGCTTCGGTCTTGCCTATATCCTGGCTTTTAATAAGGCGCCCTTAAAGCTTACCGGAACCGTATGGATTATGCTGTTCTCTCTGCTTTTTTTCGGCAAATGCCCTTAGGCAGTAGGCTGGCCGGTACTGCCTTAAGTCAGAGTCCTAAGAATTTGGAGCTTGCAGCAAGAGATTTGGGGGCAAAGCCTTCCATGGTATTTTTTCAAATTATTTTGCCGGGGATATTGCCCAGCTTTTTCTCTTCTGTGTATATACAGTTTAGCCAGGGCTTAACCACTGCGGGAGCCATCATTTTCCTAATCAGTGCAAAGTACAAGGTTTTGGTTTATACCTTGTTCGATGCCATTAACCGGGGGGACTATGCTGTGGCTTCCTTGATATCGGGAATCATGATACTGCTATCTTTAGCCTTTTCGCTTATACTGGGAAGGGTTCAAAGTCTTGTATGCAGAAGAGGAGTAGGGAAGTAATATGCAAAGAGAGTTATACAAGAGCAACGGAATACAGGGAGGCTTTCAGGAGTACCCTCAGGAAAAGCTAAATCATCCGAGTCCAAGCAATACTTTAGCTGCTTTGGAGGGAATATCCTTTCGCTATGATCCGAAGGAGGATTTGGTTTTAGAAGATTTTTCTTTATCGATAGAAGCGGGAGAGATTTTTTGTCTCTTGGGTGAATCGGGGTGCGGAAAAACGACTTGTTTACAGCTTCTGGGAGGCTTCCTTTCCGGAAAAAGGGAAAGATTTTTGATAGAGGAAAGGATTATAGCTCCTTTCCCCCGGAAAAACGACCTGTATCCACGGTTTTTCAGTCCTATGCTCTTTTTCCTCATATGACGGTTTTGGAGAATGTTTGTTATAGCCTAAAATGGAAGGGCTTTCATAAGAAAGAACAACGGGATAGGGCGGAAAAATACCTGGATATGATGAAATTATAGTCCTTTCGAGATAGAATGGTGACGGAGCTAGCGGCGGACAGCAGTAAAGGGTGGCTTTTACCAGATCCTTGGCGGTGGAACCAAAGCTTTTGTTAATGGATGAGCCCTAGCAATTTGGATGCAGGGCTTCGAAAGGATATTCGGGAAGAACTGGCGGATGTACAGCGTAAAATCGGACTTTCTATGTTATTTGTGACTCATGACCAGGAAGAGGCCTATGGAACTGGGGCACAGAATCGGCATTATGGAAAAAGGCAAGATTCTACAAATCGGTAGCGGCGAAGAGCTGTATTTGCATCCGAAAAAAATGATTATATTCGACGCTTTTTCGGAGAGTATTTCGTGCTTTTTCTGGAAGGGAAAAAACATTTTCTTCGTCCGGAGGATTTTGGAATTTCCTCGGAAAAGGCCCGAATAGAGCCTTTTATCAGGAAGACAGGAGGGAAGAAGAGAGCTTCGAAAAGAAGGGAGAGTACTTTCCGAGGTGTTTTTAGCTACATATCGCTTGTATAGGGTAAGTCTTGCCGGAGAAGAAGTTCATATTAAGCTGCAGGCCAATGCTCCTTTCCGGGAGGGAGAGGAAGTTTGGGTATTTTTCTATGAGAAGGAGGAAGAACAATGATTTACTTGGATAATGCGGCAACCAGCCAAAAGAAGCCGAAGGAGGTTTTGGAGGCTGTTCTTCATGCCATGGAAAGTATGGGGAATGCGGGGCGTTCTACCCATGAGGCGCCCCACAGCTCCACTAAAGACGGTTTTTGACACAAGAGTTTTACTGACGGAGTTCTTCATGGAAAGAATCCTAGTCATTGTATCTTTACGAAAAATTCAACGGAAAGCTTGAATATGGCAATTCTGGGCAGTTTGAAGCCGGGAGATCATGTGATTACCACGGTGATGGAGCATAATTCCGTTCTTCGTCCTCTTTATGCCATGGAAAGGCAGGGGGTAGAGCTGTCCTTTTGCGCTTTGGATGAGAATGGGATTCTGGATTATGCTTCTTTAGAAAAGTTATGGAAGAAAAAATACCAATACCATCGTTCACACCCATGCCTCCAACCTGACAGGAGATCTGGTGGATTTGGAAAAATCTCCAGCTTTGTGAAAGAAAAGTCTCTGCTTTGGATTGTGGATGCTTCTCAAACTGCCGGAGTTTATGATATTGATTTGGAAAAGCTGGGCATAGACATCCTCTGCTTTACAGGTCATAAATCCTTATTGGGGCCTCAGGGCACCGGAGGAATGCTGATTAAAGAAGGAATTTCTTTACGCTCTTTATCTTATGGGGGAACCGGGGTGGAAACCTATAATGAAGATATGCCTTTGGAGTATCCGAATCATTTGGAGGCAGGAACCTTAAATGCCCATGGCATTACAGGACTTCATGAAGGGGTGGCTTATATTCAAAGAGAAGATATTGCTAAAATTCGGGAGAAGGAGCTTAACCTAATGGAGCAGTTTAAAAAGGGAATTGAGTCCCTTCCCGGGGTAAAGCTCTACGGAAATTTCCAGGAGAAGAAACGCTGCCCTATTGTCAGCATGAATCTCTATGCCTACGATTCCGCCATGGTCAGTGATGAACTCTTTACCCGCTTCAATATTGCCACCAGAGCAGGAGGGCATTGTGCCCCTTATATGCATAAGGCTTTTAAATAATGTGGAGCAGGGTTGTGTCGCTTCAGCTTTTTCTCATTTTAATACAGAGGAGGAAGTGGCAAAGGCGGTGGATACCATTCGATTCTTTTCGGAGGAAGGCTAGTGCATTTATATTAATTTGCAATATAAATCTTGCTTATATAATAATTTCTTATTAGACTTTTTCTCCTGAATTTTTTATAGTTTAGGAGAAGCATTATTGAAAGGAGAAGCAAAATGGATAAAAACTTAGATTGTAAAGGCTTGGCTTGTCCTCTTCCCGTGGTGGAAGCAAAGAGGGCTATGGAAGAAATGCAGGAAGGAATTCTTACCGTATTGGTAGATAATGAGACCGCTGTACAGAATTTACAGAGGCTGGGACAGAAATTTCAGTACGCGGTAGCTTCCCAAAAGCTTTCAGAGAAAGAATTTGAAGTTCGTATTGAAGTGAAGAAGCAGGATGGTGTATCCAAGGAGAAAGAAGCTACTTGTACCGTGGTATTTTCTTCCAATAAGATGGGAGAGGGGGCAGAGGAGCTTGGACATACTTTGATTAAGTCCTTTGTTTTCGCTTTAAGCAATGTGGATCCATTGCCAACTGCAATGGTTTTCTACAACAGCGGAGCTTATTTAACTTCAGAGGATTCTCCGGTACTTTCCGACTTAAAAACTCTGGAGAAAGCCGTGTGAAGATTATGACCTGCGGGCTTTGTGCAGACTACTATAAAATCAAGGAGAAGTTGGCTGTGGGAATCATTTCCAATATGTATGAGATTGTGGAAACAGAGATGCAGTCCGATAAAATTATCAAACCATAATGAGAGAAAAACTTTACAATGCATTTTAAGCTTTCATAATACGGTGGACGCCCTGCAGATGGAGAAGCTGGGAAAGGAGAAGGACTTGCTGGGAAGACTGATTCTTCCTTCCGTGATTTCTGCAGGCTGCGGACTTGCTCTGGAGTACGGCTTTGGAGAACAAGGAAAGCACTTTGGCGGCTTGTAAGGAAGCTGGTCTTGAACCCAGTGCCGTGCATGAAATTCTTTTTAAAAAGCTTCCGAATTTAGCTTTGTCACTTTTGAGTTTTTCTATAGGAATTTTCTATAAAAATTTATTGTGATTCCCTATGAATCCCTTCGAGATTTGACAGAGCATTTTTCTATGGTATAGTGTGCAGTGTTCATTTGGAGGTGGATAGGTACCTGGTGAGCCCTGGTCTTCAAAACCAGTGTTGGATGTGTAGAACATCCTAGGTGAGTTCGATTCTCACACGCCTTCGCCAAATATTCCGGCTTTTGCCGTTTAGACTGCCCTTTATCGGGCAGTCTTTTGTAGGGGGAAGATGAAAATACTTAGTATCATTACACAAAAACCCAGCAGTACAGGCTCCAGTATTTACCTGACAGAGAATCTTAAATCCTTTCAGCATTTGGGAAGAACAGGCTGTGATTTGCGGGGTCACAAAGGAGGACAAACTTCCGGATATTCCCTCCGTGGATTTTTTTCCGGTGTATTATGAATCGGAGGAATTGCCCTATCCGGTTTTGGGAATGAGTGATGAGATGCCTTATAACAGTACCAGATATAAAAATCTGACAAAGGAAATGCTGGAACAGTTTGAAAGGGCTTTTTCTAAAAAGCTGGAAGAAGTAATGTCCGTTTTTCTCCGGATTTGATTCTTTGCCATCATCTATATCTGCTTACTGCCTTGGTGAGGGAAAAATGTCCCCAAATTCTATCTTTGCTTTTTGTCATAATACAGATCTTCGACAAATGGAAAAGCATGATTTGGAAAAGGAGAGAAATTGTCCGAAACATTCAAAAAGCTGGATAAGATTTTCACCCTAAGGAAGCCCAGCGGCAAGAGGTTCTCCGCCTCTACGGAGTGGAGCCTGAAAAGTGATAAATATAGGAATCGGATACAATGTAGAAGTATTGGGGCTGCCCACAGGGAGATGTGCTCAGTCCCCACGGTATTCCCAGAAGAAGAGAGATTCGAACCGCTTCAGGAGAGAAATATGCTAAAGGAGAGTATTGGGACTTGCTTTTTGCCGGAAAGCTGGGAGAGAAAAAGGGAGTATTTTCCTTTTAAGAAGCTTGGAAGCGCTTTATCAAAAGGGAAGGAAGAATTTTGCCTCTTTATGGTTGGGGATAACGGAAATCAGGAAGAAAAGGAGGCGGTCTATGCCTTGGCTAAGACCCTGCAGTTATCCCATTCACTTTTAGGTCGTTTGGATTATTCCGACTTGATACCCTGGTATGAATTTTTCCGATTGTTTCCTTCTGCCTTCTTTCTTTGATGCAGTGCCCATGACGGTGATTGAGTCTTTAGCCTGTGGAAACAAGGTTGTTCTTACTGCTTTGGAAATACTGGAAGATTTCTTTACGGAAAATCTTCCCACTGCGCCTATCTTTTTCGTAGAGCTGCCCCGAAAAATGCAGATGAAATACCGGAGGAAGTTCTTCCGGTATTTGAGGAACGGTTGGAAAAGCAGATTGCTCAATGTATGGATAGCGAGTATTCTAAAATGATTTCCATGGGGAATCTATCCTGGGATGGAATTGCCGAGAAAGTCCTGTCTTATCTTGACTTTTATAGATAAACCGTACAATAGAAAACTGATATAGAAATAACAGGGAAGGGGTTTTTCACCTTTCCCTGCTTTGTTAAGTAAGGGAGATTAGATGAGTAAACTTAGGTTAACCCAGATGACCAAACTTTCCGGCTGAGCCGCGAAAATAGTATTCGAGACCCTTGCTCAGGTTGTGAGCAAGCTTCCAAAATTTGATTTTGATCCTCATGTATTGGTAGGGTTGGATACTTCGATGACGCAGCGGTTTACCAGCTTACAGAGGATTTGGCAATGATTCAAACAGTGGATTTTTTCACCCCTGTAGTGGATGACCCGTATCTGTTTGGACAGATTGCGCGGCGAATGCCCTTTCCGATGTTTATGCGATGGGAGGCATTCCCTAAGGTAGCCTTGAATATAGTCGGTTTTCCGAATTGCCTTTCTCTGATGTTTTATCCGAAATCATGAAGGAGGAGCGGATAAGGTAAAAGAAGCCGGAGCCATCTTGATTGGAGGACATTCCATTCAAAAACGATGAGCCCTTCTACTACCTTTACCGTATCCGGTCTTGTACATCCCTAAGAAAAATTCAGAAAAACTACGGAGCCAAACCCTGGTGACTGTATTCTTTTAACGAAACAGATTGGTACAGGAATTATTAATACCGCCGCCAAGGTGGAATTTGCCAGTGAGAGAGCAAAAGAGGAGTCCTATCGTGTCATGGCTTCCCTAAACCGAAAGGGAAAGGAAGTAATGGATCAATTTACGGTCCATGCCTGCACGGATATTACCGGCTTCGGTTTGATGGGACATGCTCTGGAGATGGCAGATACTAGCAAGGTGACTTTTCACTTGCATTCATCCTCTATACCTATATACCGGAAAGCCTGGAGTATGCGGAATTGGGTATGATTCCGGCAGGGGCTTACGCTAACCGGAAGTTCCAGGAGGCAAAAGTGGATGTCAGCAGAATTTCCACGGCATTTCAGGATTTACTTTTTGATCCCCAGTCCTCCGGAGGATTGCTTTACAGTATTCCCATGGAAGAAAAGGAAAGAGCACTGGAAGCTTTTGAAAAGGCAGATTTAGATACGACGGTATCCTGTATAGGAGAAGTAAGGGAATTAGAAGAGAAAAATATTATTCTCTACTAAAAAACTTGCAAAGCAATAGCAAATAAGGCAACGAGGAGACGTAGCATGAATATTAAACAGCTAGAAGCATTTGTTCGTATCGTTAAAAACAAAAGTTTTTCACAAACGGCCAAGGAATTATATCTTACCCAACCTACAGTGAGCTCTTATATCAGTAGTTTGGAAGAGGACTTGGGGGTACAGCTTTTTAACAGAACTACAAAAGAAGTGCATACCACCAATGAAGGAGAGCAGATTTATCTCTATGCCAAGGACATTGTGAATCTTTCCAATAAGATTCGGAATGCTTTTAAAGATGAAGAGAAGGAAGAGGTAAATGAAATTATTATTTCCGCATCCTCCATTCCGGCGCAATACCTGCTTCCGGGCATTTTGGCAAACTTTAGCAAACGATACCCGAATACAGAGTTTCGTATTCATGAGACAGACAGCAAGGGAGCGGTTACCGATGTGGCAGAGCATCGGTCGGATTTGGCTTTTTCCGGATCCATCGTTCCCATGTCTAACTGCAATTTTCTGCCTTTCTATGAAGATGAATTAATTTTGGTCACACCCAATACGGAATTTTACCAGACTAAACAGAAGGAAGGAGATCTTTCTTTCTTGCGAAAGGCAGATTTTGTTATGCGGGAGAATGGTTCCGGCACGAAAAAAGAGGCGATAAATCTTTTAACACAGATGGGCTTAAAACCGGAGGAGTTAAAGGTGGTGGCTCGTTTTGCCAATACCGGTGCCATCTTGCTTTCCGTTAAGGAAGGCATTGGGGTAGCCATAGTATCCCGTCTTGCAGCAAGAAATGCTATCAAGAATCAGGAACTTTTGGATTTTCCGCTGCAGGAGAACGGATATTTTCGTAAAATTTATTTGGTTAGCAACAATCATTATCCCATGAGCAATCGGGTGAAGCTGTTCTTACAGATGATGCAGAATCATGTTGAAAAGCAGAAGATTTTATAAAGGATATTCATGAAGGAAAATTATAAGCTTATCGTTGCCTATGACGGCTCCCGATATTTTGGATTTGAAAAACAGAAGGATCAGGAAGCGACCATTCAGGGCAAGCTGGAAGGGGTATTTTCCAGAATTCCGGGAAATGAAGAGGGGGTAGAGATTATCGGTGCCTCCAGAACCGATGCAGGGGTGCATGCCAGAGGGATGTGTGCCAATGTATTTTTGGATACGGAGCTTTCCGAGGAAGAGATTCTGGATTACGGAAATCGTTATCTTCCGGAAGATATTGCCATTGTCTCTGTAAAGAAGGTCAGCCCCCGCTTTCATGCCAGATACAATGCCCTGGGGAAAATCTATCGCTATTCCTGCTATATCGGAAGAACAAAACCGGTTTTTGATCGAAAGATTTTGCTCCATTTGGAGGAAGAGCCTGATTTGGAGGCTATGCAGGAGGCGGCGAAGTTTTTGATCGGAAAACAGGATTTTAAATCTTTCTGCGGTAATCCCAAGATGAAGAAATCCACCATTCGTTCCATAAGCAGTATTCGTATTCAAAAAAGTCAAAATCTGCTTCGATTTTACTTTGAAGGCAGCGGATTTTTGCAGTACCAGATTCGGATTATGGTAGGGACACTTCTGGAAGTAGGCTATCATAAAGGAAAGCCGGGGATATACCCGGGATTATTGATGCAAAGGATAGCAGCAAGCTGGTTACACGGTACCGGCAAAGGGACTTTGTCTTATGAAGGTTCTTTACGATTAGAAAGGATTGAAATTGAAAAGCGTTGTTATGCTCCTTGGGAATAAGCATTTTTATCCATAGTATGCATTGTTTTAATAGGCTTTAAGTCTGCTGTCCGGTCGTTTTTCCCGGAACCTACATTGAGAATGTCGATGTTTCTCTTTAAAGAGGGAAGAAGCCCAGGAATTATTCTCACAGAAAAGACAGGATGCTCTATCATCTTGTTATCATCGATAAAAACGGTCATCAGGAGAATCTTTATGGAAAGGATATTCAGCTTCGTTATGATTCCGACTTTTCTCATATTCCAAAAACCGGATTCCTTTCTATCTCTTGTTTTCTTTTGGGAAAGAAAAAGAATTATGATTTAGAAGGAAGCCTGCACTATGATGAAGCTGCTCTGGATGCTTTATTACAAAGCATCTTGAAAAGCATGACAGTGATGAAGAAGCAAGGGCTGCTTTTCTACTCGCCTATATTCCTGAAAAGGCTATGCGGTGGGAGATGAGCAGTGGAGCGGGAAAAATCGATCGGGATAAATTTCGGACTATGCTTTATTCATACTATTTCGGAAGGAAGTTCCCTGAATTGATCTTCGAGAGGGAGATTTTTATCAAAAGCCTGAGGCGAAAAACGGAAGAGCTAAAACCAGTGGCAGAGGAAAAATAAAAAGCTTTGTATACTTCTTCGGTACAACTTTTTCCGGTGAGACAATAGAACTGACCCCGACCGATACCACCAATGGATAGAAAAACGGAGAATTCAATAAAAAGGCATTAAAGGACTATGTAAAAGAGCTAAAGGCGCTACTGACACCGCAGGGAAAGAAAGAGCTTTTCACAGAAGACGGAAGGGTACTTTTTGTTGAAGGGAAAAATACGGTTTTTTTCTTCCGTAAAAAGAAGAAGTGGCACTTCTTACAAATTTAAAAGTCCAATGAAGCGGTATCCAGAGAAGCGGAGGATGACACGGTAGCACCGGAAGAGGAGCCTGATTTAGGAAAATACCTATGTGGAAGTGGATATTGCAAAACAAAAAATATTTTATGTAGAAAACGGAGAAATCAAGCTTAGCTCTGACTGTGTGACCGGAAACGTAGCCAGAAACAACGGGACACCGGATGGTATTTATCCTCACCTATAAGACAAAGAATGCTACTTTGAAGGGTGAGGATTACGAAACCAAGGTGAGCTATTGGATGCTCTTTAATCGAGGAATCGGTTTTCATGATGCTTGGTGGAGAAACCGATTGGAGGAAATATTTACCTAAGAGGCGGGTCTCATGGATGCGTGAATCTTCCTCCTCAGATTGCAAAAGGATTTGTACCAGTTTGTTTTATCAGGGTATGCTGATTATTTGTCATCATTAAGGGAAAAATAAAAGTATAGTAGAAAGAAGGATGAGAAATGAAGGGGAAGAAAAGCAAAAGCAGGAAGTACTGAGTATGCAAAAAGAGCGGAGAAGCTTTTTGCTCATGAAGCCAAGGAAGAGGGTTCAGAAGATAAAGAGAGAAAATCCTATGGGAGAAAGGGGAAAAGTCCTTTCTCCTCTTTTTCGTTCTTTTACCATTTTTACTTTCAGGAATTTTTCTATGGGGTATATCGTTATGGGAAAAATGTGATAGCGGAAAAGGAATCGGCATAACGGAGAAAACGGTAGTTGCTGAGCAGGATGAAAAGCCGGGAGAACAAAAAGAGGATAAGATTTCCAACAGTATCAACAAATTAAAGACAAAAGGGGAGCTTTGAGTTTCTTTTTTTCTCGGAAATGACTATTTAAAGTCGGAGAATGACTTTTTCACTACTGTTCAGGGAGCACTGGAAGAAAAATACGGCGGAAAGGTAGAATGGAATATTCGGAGCTTCCCGAAATGCTACTGCCTTTATCCGGATATCTGAAATTACAGGAGGAAGAGCTCGGAGATGTGATTTTTCTTTCCTTTTCGGATTATGACAATCCTTATACTTTTTCCTTATTATTACGAGCTATTGCTGCGGGATTGCCAGGAAATTTCCACAGGCAGAGATTTTGTGCCTGATTGGAGACCAGCATTTGCGGAGGATAGGCATACCAAGGACAATGCTTTTGTGGTGAAGAATCTTGCAGAATATTATGGCATGGAAGTCATGAATCTTTGCAGAGCTTATGGCAAAAAGCAAACTGACCCTCAAAAGCCTTTTTGACGGAAAGGGAGTACTACTCCGGCTTTGTTCAGTGCTTTTTACCCAAATGCCTTTATAGAGGCTATTGAAAAGCCCGGGATGGAAGGGCAGGAAGATGTGGCGAAAAAGCGAAGAAAAACGCGCAGGATAGCTTAAAAACTCCCTTAAATAGTTTATTGGAGCAGGAGCCCTATTGCACAAAGATTTCTAAAGAAGAATTTCATGAAATCGAGATACAGGCTTACTGCTTCAAGGGAAAAAATGGAGCTTTTTAGGGTATGTTAGGAAAAACTGAGCATTTTTACCAGTCTCTTTCCTTGGTTCCCGGAGCGAATCAGGGGAATTGTCTGTGGACGGGATTCTTACCGCCAGCTACAGCATGGAAGGAAGCTAGTTATTTAGGCATATACACGAAGGAAACTCTTCCCAAAGGACAGATTCTTTTGCTTTTTGCCTCTAAAGAGGAACGGAGAATTTTTCATGAACTTTATATGCTTTCCGGCGTTCCCTTGGAAAGAGTACTGAAAATGGAACGGCTCTTCCAATTCCGGAGATGCCGGTTGAAGAAACTGCTGCAGCGGAAGCATCTTCAGAAGCGGTAGCGGAATCTCCGACGTCAAGTCAGATCCCTTCTCAGAAAATGCCGGAGCTACGAAAACGGAAGAGAAGTCTGCGGTAAAACAGGAGGAGAAGAAGACAGAGACACAAAAGCAAGAGGAAAGCAGTTCGAAGAATATATTATTTCCGACCAGCCTCGGAGATGTATCGATAAAGAGATTCGGGAAAGTCTATTTTTTTCTTTTGGAAGAAAAGTTACGGAAAGTCCAGAATACTGGAAGAAAAAGGTCATAGGAAGAGCCTCAAGGACTGTGTATTTTGATTCAGGAAGACAGCTTTTATGGGGATTGAAATAAAGTCGGATCATGATAGCTACCTCGCCTGGAAGGACAGATTAAAAACTATAATCAATATTTTTGATTACAATATGGTGGTGGTGGGCAGTAAACATGCCCACAGCATAGAAAAATCACGTTCCTCTTTTGGGGGGATTATTACGGTGGAAGAGGTAGAAGGAAAATGTGATTTTTATATACTCGACAGGAGCAAAAATCCGTTTTGTGATATAAAAAGAAAGGCAAGTTTACTTTTTGAAACTCGAATTACAGGAAATACAGAAAAATACGGTTTTCCCAAGTATCAGAATAAACCCAAAAGTTTTTTTAGTGAATTACCTTTTAGAAAGAATTGCGGAGGAGGAACTGCAAAAGATTTTTCTCATTTATTGTTGGAGAGAGATTATACGGTATTTTCTGTAGAAGGAAATGGCACTGAGGAAGAAGGGTCGGAGGAAGTTAAAAAGGAAAGAAAATCAGAAAGAAAAAAATATAAAGAAGAAAAAATCATTAACAAAAACGAAGCTGAGCGTTACCCATTTGATTCGTAAAGGAAGTAAGAGGACGGTGAAAAATGAGAGAGGAAGAAATCAAAAAGGCATTAGAAGAGAAGTTTTCCGAGCTTTTATGGAAATACAGAAGGATTCGTTATTTCTTTGCTCCGGGAAGAGTAAACCTGATTGAGAGCACACGGATTACAACGGAGGTCATGTCTTTCCTTGTGCTTTAACTATGGGAAGCTATGCTGCAGTAAAGAAAAGAGAAGATAAAAACTTTCGATTTTACTCTTTGAATGTGGAGGGAGCGGGAGTGATTTCTGCCGGTGAACATGATTTTACCCCCTAGAGGATAAGCAGTGGGCAGCTTACTTTAAAGGGTGTTATTTGGGCTATGGAAAAAGAGTACTGGAGATTCCTGGTTTAGATTTGGTGCTTTACGGAAATATTCCCAATGGCTCCGGTCTTTCTTCTTCAGCTTCCTTAGAGGTCTTGATGGGAAGCATTTGTAAGGAGCTATACGGTCTTTCCGTGAGCTTCCCGGAACTGGCTTTAATCGGGCAGTACAGTGAAAATAATTACAATGGAATGAACTGTGGAATCATGGATCAGTTTGCCAGCGCCATGGGAAAGAAGGATCACGCTATTTTTCTGGATACTCACACGCTACAGTTTTCCTATGCTCCCATTGTTTTAAAGGATCATTGCATCATTATCAGTAATACAAATAAAAAGCATAAGCTCATCGGCTCTGCCTATAATGACAGAAGAAGAGAGTCGGAAGAAGCACTGAAAATTTTGCAGAAATTCCGTCCCATTAAGAGCTTGGGAGAGCTTTCCGATGAAGACTTTTTTGCTTTGGAAAAGGAAATCTCCGATCCTATCATTCGGAAGAGAGCAAAGCATGCGGTATTGGAAAATAACAGAACCATTGCGGCAAAGAAAGCTTTGGAAGAGGGAGATTTGCATCGCTTTGGTGAATTAATGAATCTTTCTCATGACTCTTTGAGAGATGATTATGAAGTTTCATGCGAAGAGCTGGATACCTTAGTTGATGCGGCAAGAGACCTTCCCTATGTCTACGGCTCCCGCATGACAGGAGGAGGTTTCGGCGGATGTACCGTTACTCTTTTGGAAAAGGATAAGAAAGAGGAATTTATGAGAAAAGTGGCGGAAATCTACGAAAGAAAGATTGGCTACCCCTGCAGCTTCTATGAGGCAGAGGTTTCTGACGGTCCAAGAGAATTATAAGGAGGCAATATGAAGATTTTAGTTACCGGCGGTGCAGGCTATATCGGTTCTCATACTGTTATTGAGCTTTTGGCGGAAAATTATGATGTGGTGGTTTTCGACAACTTCTATAATTCCAGCAAAAAGGCTATTGAGCGGGTAAAGGAAATCAGCGGAAAGGATTTTCCCTTCTATGAGGCGGATATGCTGAAAAAAGAGGATATGGAAAAGATTTTCTCTGAGCACCCGGATATTTCCGCGGTAATTCATTTTGCCGGCTTAAAGGCGGTGGGAGAGTCTGTACAAAAACCCCTTCTTTACTACCATGACAATATGGTAGGGACTTTAAATATTTTGGATTGTATGAAAAAGTACAACCGCAAAAACTTTATTTTCTCTTCCTCGCAACAGTTTACGGAGACCCTGCAGAGATTCCCATTACGGAAAAACTGTCCCAAAGGGAACCTGTACCAATCCTTCACGGTTGAATCAAGTGATGCAGGAGCAGATGCTTAGCGATGTGCAAAAGGCCAATCCAGTTGGAATGTGATCTTCTTCGCTACTCAACCCCATCGAGTGCCCATATTTCCGGAAAAATCGGAGAGGATCCAAGGGAATCCCTAAACAACCTCCTTCCCTATGGCGAAGGTAGCTTCCCGGTGCTTTGGAGAAAATTCATGTCTTCGGTCAAGACTATCCCACTAAGGATGGTACGGGAGTAGAGATTATATCCATGTAGTTGACCTGGCTATGGGGCATGTTAAGGCAGTAAAGCGCTTAGAGAAAAATGACGGTGTTCTGGTATGTAATTTAGAACCAGAAAGGGGCTATTCCGTTCTGAAATTATTCATGCTTTTGAAAAGCCTGTGGAAAAAGACCTTCCCTATGTGATTGAGGAAAGAAGCAGGAGATGTAGTACCTGTTATTCCAGTCCCAAGAAGGCGGAAGAGGTTCTCAGTTGAAGGCAGAGAAGGATATTCTGAAATGTGTCAGGACAGCTGGAGATGGCAGTCTCAAAATCCAAACGGATATGGAGAGTAAGGAAGATGATAGAGGAACTATTACAGGACTTTGTACTATGGCGCTTATTGTAAGGCTGATTGAGGAAGCGGACTTTTGTCTATATCTATAACAGCCTTGCTACCTTATTAAGGGTAGAACCCAAGGATTATTCTTATGAGAAAATCAGG